>Ga0099825_1001985_pt1 | contig 26775 bp, 8 predicted proteins | sample SiratroredBW_FD_76838 | JGI IMG/M metagenome (GOLD analysis project Ga0099825, IMG submission 76838) | Root nodule microbial communities of legume samples collected from California, USA - Siratro red BW | ecosystem: Host-associated > Plants > Roots > Nodule | place: USA: California | collected... | reverse complement strand
ACACGATAAATGCCGATGAATACTTAGTTTCTTTGATTTATGCAATTAGTCATGTAAGCAAATCAATAATTTTCATTACAGAAAAAATGAAATTGAATCTTATAAATCTTGTAAATATCATTAAAAATTATATAATGGGATAATAAATGTCCATAATTGTAAATACAAACAAACAATAACCATACGAAAACAAGACAGTTGAAAAAACTTGAAACTCTCAACAATCAAATTATTATTTTGATAATTGTCAAAGTTGGAGAGTGACAATCTTCTATGCATCTTCTATGCATCAAACTTTGAATATTATTGACTCACAATATCATCACACGACTTGACAATGAAGGTAGATTTACCTCCACCTCCTTTCGACTATCACCCTCAAATAAGGTTCATAAGACAAACAAGAAGGTCACCTTATGACACTTTCTCTAATAGATAAATTACTTAATGTAATACAACATTTATATTATAATTTAATTAATAATTTTTATTATTTAATTTTTTCTCTTTCTTCATTTTATTGTCTTCAATTTTTTCCAATTTTCACATTTAATTACTAATATATATATATAATATTTTTTTATAATTTCAAATAAATTACCTAACGCTCTTATTTATTTCCAAATTCCACAGTATTAATTTTTATACAATTAATATTTTCATATAAAACTTATAATAAAATATCAAACATTTTTTTTAATGATATCATAATCTTATAAAAGAATTATCTTAAGAGTACACAAATTTAGTTTAATATAAAAATAATTGAAATTGTGACAAAGATAATACAACTTCATGTAAAATAAAAAATAGAATCGATTAATATTAATCAAAGTCCTAGGTCAAATACGACTTCACCTCTCACATTAACATAACTTCATTCTCACAAAAAAATCACTGTTATATAACATCATCTTTACCTATGTAGGTGATTTGTTTAAATCTATCAATTTTTGATAATTTTTTGAGAAAATTATAACAATTTGATTAAAAAACTGCTAAAAACCTTACTTTGTTGTATAAACTTCTAAGATTTAAACTAATTTATCCAAAAAGAATTGTGGTACTAGTTTATCACTATGTACTTTTGTTTACTAGTTTTTTATTTATTTTTATACTAAAGATTTACAAAACTGTACAGTTGACAAGCATGTTACCTAGTGTTGGGAAAACCTAGCACCATTTAGAAAAAGGGTTAAATTTAATCTTTTGGAAACTTATGTTAATACAAAACTGTTAACAAAAAACGTGAAGACCATTCTAGGAGATATGTTTTTGTCTGTCATGCTTCATATTTAATTGATGTGTGGTTTATATCCTAATCAAAACAAAGTTTGAACCAATATAATTGAATTTAACAAATTTTTCATCTCATAATTAAACTCTCTGGCCCTTAAAGATTTTTTAAGAACATTTGATATTGTTGCATAATCTCTTAGTCCTGTGTTTTTAAATCATTATGATAGGTTATATATTTCTACATCCTTAGTAATATAAATTTGTTTTTCAATGCAAGTATGTCGGGTGTTTTTTATGTATTAAATTTTTATATGGTTGCATAGCTTTTTGATAGATTTTTAAAAAAAGTTTTTGTATATTGAGTTATTGTATTATTTTGCAAGGAAAGTGTAGTTGTAACTAATTGATGAAAATGTCAACACTTTTATTTATGCATAGTTTCCTGATCATTTGATGTTATTTTGACAACGTAATATCATGTTTTTTCGTTAATGAATTTTATGAATCGAAAAAAATAGGGGATATGCCAACTAAAAGTGAGCAATCTCAAAAGATATCTATAAACATTATGACAATCAACCATTATGTAATATCATGATTTAAATTATTATAAGTTTACCATAGGTTAAAACGTAGGCTAAATCAATTTGTCCTAAATTGACAGCTGGCTGTCTTCCAACGTTGTTCACACTAGTAGCTCTGCAACGTGAATCTTGATCTCAGTTAAAACAAAGAAATAAACCTTGTGAACTGATAAGATGACACTTTCTTATGAAGCCTTATAAAAATATGCAAAAAATAGGAAGTGCTTGCATATTTAGTGGTGAGGAAACAAAGTCATCTAAGTAATAGTGATCTTGTTTAGGGACACAATGTGAAAAGGGGTTTCCTACAAAAGACACAACACTAAAGATAGCATCGTTTTCCTACTCCCCACAAGGAAACTAAAACACAAAATTAAATTAAAAAATGAAAAATTATTAAGTTGGATCATAGTTATCTAATTGGTATTTGACACGTGCTACGCCCACCAGATACGATCCCTTAGTGAGGAATTAGAAAATTTAGAACACCAACGATGGTCAAGCCCCACCAAAACTGGTCACTACCCATTACAGGTTCATTACCATTATTGTAGTAATTTGAGTCGAGCTTTGATTTTTCCCTTCACTGTTATCGTCCACGTTTTTTTTAGATAACACTAGAAACGGTTTTGAATTGAGCAACGTTCTCATGGAAAGTGCAGCAAATTAGTGAAGAGATAACGAACAAGACGGAAGAAAAGGGAGTTAGCATGACATACACTGATCAAAGATAGAAGAAAAGTCAAAGGGACATTCAATTACCCTTTTGTTTTGTGTATCCAAATCAGTTCATTTCATCCTTTGCAAAATGTCAGAGAAACACATCTAACCCCATGTTAATTTTATAATTAAGAGATGTTTCAATGTTTCTACTAAGTCACTCACTCAGCACTTGTTGCGCAAGAAACTTGTGCTTAGTGGCAATTTATTTATGTATAAGATTACACGAAACAAGAGCTTGTGAAGGAAAGTGAGAAAATTTGTTGACATGGATAAGAGCATTTTTGACCATGGATTTTATGATAAGAAGGGATCCATGCCAACCACTACTCTTTCAATCGGGTTATTTAGTTAAGTCATAATTATCTGAATTTGCAAAATTGTTAAATTAATAATGGTTTATGCGTTGTTGGGATCTGTGTCACAAGGAATATTTTGGGTCGAACGAGAGTGACAACCTCCATAGTTTCTTGATGTTTTTGTCAAAAAGATAGCCGGGTTTTATGGATCCATGGGGTTGACATTTCCTTTTTGGACGGTGTTCTCCTAGGACAAGACAATCAATCCATAATATTCCAAATTAATTTCAGATTCAGTTCAATAATTTGTTTCAGAAACAGCTACGTTTCAAAATGAAAATATCTATCTTCAAATACAAGGTGGTGAAGAATTTTATAATATCATGCACCTTTGCCCTTTCTATTGTTGCCTTTGAAACGTCTTTGATTTAAATTGTCTACATTCGTTAACTGCGACCCTTTTTTTTTTTCTCTCTAATCTTTTGACCTGTTTGAAAGGCAAAGCGTGTATTTTCTCCCCTCTTACGAAGAACTAAGCATATTTATGGTAGGTATTGAGAAGGAGTAGAAAAATGTGGCATGGACATTGAATTATTCCATTATATTCTCACAGCATACTATTTACTTGCTCATGAAACTCAAACTTTGTACATTCAAAATGTCATTTTATGTGATGTCTTGTCGTAAACTATAATTAGACACTATAATACCATACAACGCGCACCATTGACAACTCTCATACGAAATTTATGCACTTTACTATATTAATTTAAGATATATATATATAATTTTCAACAATTTTCTTACTGTGGATTATCTATCTTTATAATTTACTTATCCATATTTAAAATTTAATTTTATCAATAGATTAGTTCCTAATAAAATAAAAGATAAATCTTAACAATTCTGTCGTTAGTTATAACAAATTATCGAAAAGATAATTATTCTATCATTATTCATATTTTATAATCTAAAATAAAGGTTCCGAAAACATACATAATGTCAAATCCATTAGATATGATTCAAATATCTGCTCAATAGTTTATATTAGGTTTGTTATTTCATATATTCTTATTATTAACTTGATTATTGATCACAGCTAAGCTCTCATTTTATTCTTCCTCGTACTCTATTAATATATAACTCCTTTCTCATTGTTGTCCAGAGATTAAAAGTTTTATCTCATTAATTATTCAATTAGAGACGTTCAAATTTCTGTAAAAGTATAAAATTATGAAGTAATTATCTACGAATTAATAATATATTATTATTAATATTATAATAATTAATATTATCAATATTATTATTAATGTTATTTTTAATTATTAGTATTATTCTTATTGATAATAATAATCATAATAATACAACTATAGTGATAATAGTCATAATAATAGTTAAAAGATAATAAAAAATAATTAAAAAGTAGTGATTGTAGTATATATGTGTGTATATATATTATTTTCACAAGATCAGGATTTAAATATCTTCTGCGACATATTTAAATTAAATTCACACTTTTAAGAATTTACAAGAATAATATTATTCATTTATTACATAGTAGACACCTAAATACCACGTAATCCAAAATATCTACGTTGACGTGACACTTCCTAATTACATCAATTAATAATATTAATGGTATTAGAATTCTCCAATACATAAATATTAGTCACGGTCTTCAATTAAAATACAATGACATGTGAGGAAGATCTTAAATTTTAGACTTAGATTATATTTAAGACTTAGTTCTTTGGAATAAAAAATATTTAATAATATAATTAAATTAATTTTTAATTTATAAATAATTAAAGTGAAAATAAAAAATATAAAAATGTACCCTAAATCCTAATTTTATAAGTCGTCATCGTTTAAATAAAACTTACAATAAAATTTTATAAATAAAGGTATGGGTATCAGAAGAATACATGAGTTATAAACACTTTCGCTTATGTAATATTTTAAATATATATAGTAAAGTTTATGCCTTTAACAGAGTTAATGGTATGTGTGATTTTTTCTTTTTTACATACAAACATTTTGTAGAAAGATATCCTTTCTTTAAGAGGTGTTTAACATGAAAGAGAGGAAAACCTGTAATGTTTCAAACCATTTTAAAATAATCTAATATATTTATAATTAAATAAATAAAATAATGTTAATTTTTCTATTAATTGATTAAATTGATATCAATTATTTTCAAAATCAATTATTGATGTCTCGGATAATCTTTTAGAGATTCAATTGTTCTCACTAATTATGTTTTAATTTTAAAGATAAACATAAACGTAAGGAATAGACTACCATGGGTTAGCGACATTAACCAAAAGAGATCACATGTGAACCCAAGAAAATGGATATAGGAGCATACTGTAAAGCAAAATGTTTGTGGCTTAGTTTTATTTATTTTTTCTTTTTTGTCTCTCTAAATTAATAAGAGAGGTCTATATAATGCTTTGAATTCACACTTTGAGTCCATCATCACGTCTTGTTATCTTGAAAAAAATCTATCTTTTTTTTTTCTTTTATGTTTTATTTGCATATTATTTTAAAGAATGCAGAGGAGATAATTAAAGATGTGACTCTTTTAAATCTTGGATTTTAATCAGAGACATGTTAAGTGTTACAATTTGATATTTGTGACAATTTAATATTACTAAGTTCTTTAAAAAAATATAAATACAATTATTATTAGTATTATCATATTAAAATACAAAAATTGTATAATAATTTATATTTATTAACAGAGCATTAGTGCAAGTGATATAAAGAAGATTTCACCTTCATATAGATTCTGCTCTTGAAATTCCTGTCTTTAGTACGATGGAGAAAATTGTTTCAGTTCTCAAGTTTTTCAAAATATTGTTTTTATCACTTTTTTAGTGAAAGTTTTAAATAAACTTCTTTATTATCTTGTATTGTAGTATAGTGAGATATATAGTACATTATTTGGATTAATTAAATAAAAAATTATCATACTGTAAATTATCATGTTGTTTTAGCATACAAATGTTGACTTTTGTTACCTACTGAGTGAGGAAATGCTGAAATTAAAACAGCTTCTGGTCTCATTTTTCTTGTCATGTGTACAGAAAGTTGTATAACAAAACCAGGGTTTCTAGATTTTCACACAAACATGAGTAGAAATATTATAAAGTGTCATCCATGCACCCTTTCTCCTCCTATCAAACTGAATTTGTGTGTTGATATGAAAGTTATCGATCAAGTGCCAAATAAATTCAATTTTGATAACATTAGTTTGAGATCGAGTTTTGAAGGTGAAAAATAATTAAATTTAAATATATTTTTTAGTTCGGAAAAATAATTTTTTTTAATAAATTGTATCTATTTGAATGTTCATGAATTTAATTGTTTTAAAAATATTCCTATCAACAAATGTATTTTTAAACAAATGTCCATTAAATACTATTTTGATAGGACTATAATTGAGATAGAGTCTTGAAGATGGTAAAACATAAGAATATCTTCATGTCAATATGGTAAAATTTAATTTATATTTTAAAATTTTGTCTCTTATAATTTTAATGAATTTAATTTTTTAAAATGATTGATAATATAACATACAAACACCATTTGAAGATAGGTGATGAAGAAATTAATTACAAACTTTAAATTAAATCAAAATATTGAAACTAGAATAATTGGTTAATTAAGCATAGATTTGTTAGGATTTTTAGCATTTATTTTGTTTTAATTATAGGATTTTTAGGGATTTTGTTTAGTTAGGGATATTATTGTTTAATTTTCTGTTTAATGAGTTTTTGGTTATGGAAAGAGAATGCAGTTGAGATTTAGGTGAGATTCGAAGAAAGAGAGAATAAGATTAAGGAAATGTGCAGAAAAACAGATTTTAAGTGACTTCTTGTTTACGCGAAAGGAAAGGAGGAGCTTGAGTTAAAACTCACTTAAATGAAAAAAGAAGTTCTGAACGAAGGCGTCAACGCCACTGAAGCATGAAGTGCGAAATAACAACCACTTTTTAACAAACAGCGGGATCTTTTATAAAAGGAAGGCTTGAACGAAAGGATCATCTTTGGGAAGATCTTTTGGAAGCACTTTTGCAATCAAGAATTTTCCTTTTTTCCTTTTCCATTGTATATTCATGGCTACCATGCGTAGCTAATATCTTTTCTTCTTCTTGGGATTAATGTAATTTCTCCACTTCAATTGTATTCTTGCTATTTATTTGATATTGTTTTATTCAGTTTATCTTTCTTTAACGTTTTAATTAAATTGTCATACAATGAATTATAGAGGAATGACTGCATATCTTAATGCTAATTAAATTATTTAACTAGACATAGAAGTTAGAAAATAAATTTAGTTTATGAAATTCAATGCTAGAGAAATTAGGTTGAAAAGACTTTTATTATTATCCAATCCCAAGGTTGTTATTATTATTGATATTTCTTTTTTATTAATTGCATTTTAAGTTACTTTTTATATTCAATTACCAAAACAAATTATTGTTAAATCTTCATTCATAATACAATTGATATTGAGTCAATCTAACGATACTCTCTTACTCATTATATTACTTGTGGACCCAGTATACATGCTGGGAAATTGTTAACATATATGGATCATTGTTCAAACAAACGAATATTATTATTTTTTATATAAGGATTTATAATAATAATAGTACTTTTATTAAAAGAGTGTGTTAGAGTTTTATTATTGATTAAATCATTTGTTCACATATATCATATATGATGGATACACAATTGATGGATCTATCTTAGAACAGACTATCTATTCAGCAGAACAATATCATCAATTTTCAAAAAGCCACATCATACATGCATGAATTAAATCAACATAAAAAAATTTAAATTTCAGACTTGCATAGAACTTTCACAGATGCATTTTACAGATACTGACTTATCAAACTCTAACCTACAATCACACCCAAACCAGACAAAATGCAGGTCATCTTTCCTTACCTGAATCAAAGCAGGAGTTCTCTCTAAAAGCTTTGACAACCTAAAATCTTGAAGGCCCTCTACAAGATAGTTAAAATCTACAGATTTTTTCGTGCACTGACTATTCACCTTATTGGGTGAATGGATACAGTTAAACTTAATTATAATTAGAATTAATCAATTAATGCTATATGTGTTTGACAACCATAACACCACTCAATCAAACTTAATGCAATTTAAATATTGAAAACAAATTCCAAACCCAATTAATAATTCGTATTTTTGCTGATGCATCTTTCACCTTCTTTATTTAATATGAGTTTCAATCTCAAGTTAAAATAAATCACCACCTAATGCAATTAAAATTCAAAACAAATTTTAAACCTATTTAAGAATTAAAAATATTTTCTGATGCATTGTTCATATTCTTAATTGAATGGAATGAGATTTAATTTCAATTAAAAAAATCAAAGGAAATCACTCTTAACCTGAATCTCTTTTATTTCTTTATAATATCTCTAAAATATTTTTCTTTATTTATTTCTATATATATATATATTAAAAAGTAAAAATCTACTGTTTGTGTTACCACAATTTATGATCTTGTAAGCCTGTCAGATCCTACACATAATCTCGATTTTAACTATCTTGGATCTTTGATAAACTAATATGCTAAGACACTAAGCTCACAGAGACACCATTCCGATGACTAAAGACCACATGCGAGCACAAAAAGCAAGGAAAAACAAGATGCCTACAATTGAATCTAAAAGTAAAGGACAGAAAACGAACTTACTCTATGGAGGTTCTGATCGGATGACCTTGCTCTGTTCTCCGCTATAAGTCCCGAACTATGTACTCCACTTGTGAAACAACTATTTATTAATAAAACATTCCAGTATTTATTTCTCTTTTTCACCACTTTTAGGGGTCATTACATAATATATGGTAACCTTTTTCTAAAAAAGTGAAAACTCTTATAACATAATATACATAAAAAATAATGTAAATTAAATTGAATTAGTTTTTAAATTTAATTTTTAATATTAAATTATATGTATAATTAAAAGATTATTATATTCTTATTGGCGAAAGTTTTAATTTTTTTAGATTGAAAAAAAAAAAAAACAGAAACAATGTCCATGAAGGTTTTGAGAATAAAAACTACATATGTAATCAGTGTGTCTTATAGTGGATAGAAATAACAGATAAATGTAGTGTACATTAGGGTTGAAAAATATAAAAATTTGTGATTAGGACAAGATGAGTGTAAAAAAATGTATATAATGTTTTTTTTTTTACATGTTTTTCACTTGTCTACTTTATAATTTCATGTTTAATATTTTTAAATTATTTGAAAGAATGACTATCTAAATTGAAATGTAATATAATGGTTGATTTTAATCCCCTTTCTCATGTTCTCACGAGTCAACTTTTCCTCCTAAATCCCTTAATTGTCTCTCGGGTAATATATTACACAAATCTCTGAATTCTTCTTCATTGTATCTCAATCTGAAAGCTTTCGATTCTCTTGATTCGCTCTTTGCGTTCTATCATAATATAAACTATAGTTTAAGTGATTTCTTAACTTAATCATTTTAATAATTTAGCTTTAATTCCATTAGTTAGTTCATCCCTTTGTTTTCACTCTATCTAATTATTAATATGTGATAATAGTTAACTGTTTGTCTTTGTCTTAACATATATGTGATTTGCTTAATAAAGTAAAAACCTTTTTCATGGTAAATATTTTGTGTTTAATTTTGTCATGGACTTTGTTTATAGCCTTGAACGGCCATACTAAACCACCACAGGACTAGGACATACAATCCAACGCACTGTAAATAATTAAATAAAATATTTGGTCCACATATCAAATTATAAAATAACCAAACAATAAAATTATCAAATTTTAAACATTAGTGCAATTAAATTTTTATCTTATTAAATGTGTTATCAGTCCATCCACTAGTGTATAGAAAATTATGAACCCTTCATTTATCCTAACCATAATCTCAATTTAATACGTTAATTATGATTATCTTTGTGATCATTATTATTGCCATCATCATTATCATAATAATATTATTATTATTATTATTATTATTATTATTATTATTATTATTATTATCTTATATTGTTATTTTATTCATCATCTTCACATTATCATTGATTATTACGTTAACCTTCTTATAATAAATATTAAAATGGAATGAGTTAATGTTTATCCTAATGCTATATATACTTGTATCACATCTTGTAAGTAAAGTTATATATATTATCAACGAAACTAATTAGTAATTTATCTTAATATAGTAAGTGGTCTACTGTGAACCTTAATCCACCGTGAAAATAAATGAAGTTGTATAAAATGAACTAAAATAACATCCAATTATGCCTTCAAAAGGTGTTAAAAGATGAAGCCGCCAACGCAAAGCCGAAGCGAAGAAAACGACGAGCACCAATGTCGGGTCCCTTGGACGCACGCCTGAGCTTTGGAACAAAATCATAACATTAAGAAATCAATATTTTAAGGCTAAGCGTGAACATATGTTACCCATTCATAGTCTTTCCCATGTTTATTATAAAAGCATACGTAACTATGTTTGTCTCTAACTCTACATTTCCATCCATTCCCAAATTAAATAATTAGTGCTTCCTCTCTCGTTTACAAACACCACATCCTCTTCTTTTCTCTCATTGCACCCACTACACCCAATTAATCATAATAATAACACCCTTCGTCTTGGTCAATTTAATGTATTATATGTACATATCAATTTATATATACGTCTATCTCTACGTATTCATCTCCTTTGATTTGTCAAACGCCTCAAAAAATTGGAGGCTTTACCATTATCCATACCTTTTCAAGTTAGAGTTCACACTGTGGGGTGGTGGTGATTGGTGAAGTTAATTGTTGTGTGGAATGTGCCACATGTTGAGTGCTACTTTATCTAGTGACACATGTCTATAGGGCATCTTGGGCTGATGTGGGGGACCATTATCGATCTTTTATGCTGGTAACGTTTCGCAGAGGGATTGGGTCATGGTGGTTATCATTAGAAAGTTGGTTATGAAGTATATAGATAATTGGATATGGTTTCGCATAAAGTAAAAGGTTGAAGATCTTATGCTCAAAACCCTAGACCTGACTAGAACGTTGTACACCTTTGTGTGTGAGTGAAGGTAGGTACATTGTTTTTTATTAGTTTTTTGTTGTTTGTTTGGATGAAAGGTTGAGAAATGAGAAGCTTATAATTAATAAACCATCAATGGTTACGTTCTTGTGTGGAAATTTGACCACCAGCTGGAGCAGTAACTATCATATTTGTCATTTTACTTGAATCCGATGCATGGCCAGGTCACCAAAGCCCACATTCTCACTATATGATAGATGCTTCAAACTTCAACACTATAAGATTAATCGTTTCTCCTGCTTGTGATGGCTATTTCTATCTGTGAATAGAATATAATATAGTTAGTAGGTAAAGGAAATGGAAGGGGAAAAATGGAGTGTGTTTTTCCTAGTAATATGTAATAAATGAATATATAATCTATTATGATGGACATAGCTAGGTCTAGTAGTGGGAGAGGTATATACTCTATAATCGTGCATAGCACGAAAATGCTTTAACATGACCCCAAAGAGAGTGAGAGAATTTACATGGCTAATTTTTAAGTAGAGAAAGCAAATATATTATTTATCATACAAAAGGGAGTTTTGAAAATGTTGTATATATAGTGGTGAAAAGAAAGTGTGGTACATAAGTTATGAAATAACTATTTGTCCATTTCTTGAGAAAAAAAGTTTTATCCACGTATAAAAGTTGATATCCTTTGTCTTTTTCAATTTAATGTTGTCCTTATCTTTCCCTCTTCTTTTTGTGCTACCTAATATGTTTTTACATGCTACGAAATTATAATAATTAAAAAAATGTCTACTCATGATTCTATTTTCTACTACGAGATTTTTATGGTGGTATTCACTCGAGTATATCATTTAAACTGCCTTCATATTAATTATTTTAATGCATTATAAAGAAAGTATTAAATTGAAATTTGATATGTTTAATATATAGCTGAAAACTGTGAAACGAAAAAAAAAAAACACTTAATTGAATTTTAAGAAAAATCGTTTAAACAAATTTGGTCTAAAAAAATTAAAGTTACCCAATAATTTGTCAAAATTAATAGTAAGACATTTTAGCCTTCCAATGAGTTTACTTTTACTTTTAGTGACTAATAATTAATCCTCAAATATACTTGTTTGTGCGATTTAATATACAATAAAATTATTAGTGTCCTAAATCGGTCCCAAAAAATATTAACATAAAGAGATAGAATAATGGAAACAGCAAGGAAAAAAATGGTGTGTGGTTCTCAATTATAGATGAGACTGTATGACGATAAAAATAATGAAGATGGTGACGAATAATATATGTAATGAAACAGGTGCAATATGAAGAAAAAAATATTGAAAGAAAGTGATGTGTGAGACTTGAAATTTATGAAGAGAAATATGACTTAGATTTGATGAAAGATAAGTCACCAAGTCTAGATACAATGGCACCAATTGAATAAAGTCTACATTTGAAAACGACTGGTCTTTAAATATTTGGAAAACTTTTCTATTTTTTAGACAACGTTATTACGGGTTTATTCAATTCACTTTCCTTTCTTGTAATATTAATATATTCCTCCATTATCCCATTATGAGCCACCTTCTTTGTTTTGTTTTTTTCTTGGCTATGGGAAGAAATTCAATAAATTTTTCTCATCAAAAGAAAAATGGTATGCACTTAAAAAAAAAAATGCACGTTATTTGTCTTCTTGCATGATGTTACATTCGAAAATGTTTCCTTCTACAGAAAATATACATTAACGTAAATGTTCGATCAATTTAAGAAATTTGCACGTGGACTGAATGAATCTAGTTGTAACTAGGATAAAATCTTAATAACCTATGTAACAAATTTATGTCCTTTGTTGAACGATGATTAGGAAGGGAAAAAGAAGAAAATAAATTATGTTATTGTTATGGGTCGTCTGGGATAGTTACATTTTTTTGTTTTCAAATGTAATTTTTCAAAGCAAAACGTGTTAGGTAAAAATAAATATAATATTTTTTTTCAATTTTAAAAAGTTATGGATTATCTTGGTTATACTACCATTGACACTTCCACTCTCCATAATTGTTCGCACTCGCCTACACCACTCTCTGACCAAACATTAAAATGTATCTAACATTCAAGATCAAAATAATATATAATATGCAACAAGTACTACAAAAAATATGTGATTTACTTTTATTTTTATTAACAATAAAAATGATGTTTGGTAATTAGTTTCTGGGATAATAGTTTATTTTAATTTTATTAATTTATTAAAATGAGATATTGGTAATTTTAAAATTCAATTAAACATATTATTTTTAAATATTTAATTTTGTGATAACAAATTTAATATTTGTTGAAAAAAAAATACATACATTTATGAATATTGGCAAAGTTATTTTTTATTATTTATTAAAAAAATTTGTTAATATATCTAGAGAGAAAGAGAAACGTAACTCAAGACTCAATACGTGGAAGAGAGAAGAAAAACATTATTTAATAAATAAATTTTAAAATAAAAATATTGTTGGAATGTTAAAAATTTACTAAGTGTACGAAAAAAATTGTATCTTGCAGGAACTAATTGCCCAGAAACAAATATATGTCCTTATATGAGTTTTAGTTAATTATTTTCCTTATCATAAATTCGTAAGTGCTCTTCTTTATTAGATAATAAGTGCATTAGTTTTTTTTTTTTCTTTTTTGGATAGTAAATCCATATTAGTTGGGACTTGGGAGGATTATCATGTCATAATTTCAATGAATCAGACATTTAACAGTAAAAATATCAATTTTAACTTTTGGGTGAAAATAGACTGAGTAAAATAATATATATAAAGTTCTATACCTAATTCTATTATATAATCTATATCATTAGTTTTTCTTTTTTTAAAGTTTAACGTAACCCATTAATCAATTTAAAGGCCGGTTTATATTAAACCTATTACATAGGTATCATGTATTTCAAAATAAGTTATCAGGTCTATGGTAACAAATTATTTGTTTAGTTTTCGTTTTTTTTTTTTCAATTTATCATTGTACTAAATAATTCATCTTCAACTATTAGACTAAGTATTTAATAGTGTGTTTTGGACTCGTGAGTAAAAAATTGATAATGATGCAAAAGCTATACTTAGGACGTGGATCTACTACACTAATCCAATTATACAACAAATTGATATGATTGTGTTAAGTAGAAGTTAACTAAAGAACGAATTAAATTTATGAACTTATAATATAGACATAAACTTGGTTATTGGTTAAATTGATGAGTTCCAAACATAGTGTTACAACTTTTGGAATACCGTCCCCCACATAGCTGCAATCTATTGAGCTTATTTCTTCCTTTTGTTGGCATACGTCAACTTTTTATCTTTCTTTTGAGGTGAATCAACTTTCTTCATCGATCATAATGAAAACCATGTCACGTGTGTGTTGGCCATCTTTTCATCCACCTTTCTAAGGAACATGATCACATGCATATTCCATATGTTCCACTATAATGCATGGTGAAAATTTTGGCTTTTTGGTCTATATGCTCTGAAAAGACACAGCACATAACGCGTAACATGGACCAAAATGTTTGGGACCCTCTATAATAGGCCGAACTATAGTGCACTATATATGAACCAAAGTATTCACTTTAATTAATTACCAATGTAGGAACATAGAACCTAGCTCAAGTCACAACCTAGCTTTGGAGTTCGAAAAATCACCAACATTTCCTCCCAAGTGGAAGGCAAAATCCAAAAGCACTCTGTTCACTATGTTACCAAATTAATCATTTTATGAACTCACAACGTATGGTCTTGGAGTTTGAGCTACGCAGCAATGTCCCTTCAAAGTGCCAAAAAAGCACTACAATTTTAACTTTCTCTCGTGTGGAAACCTTAGGTGTAGGGAACATGTGGTTTCGTTAAAGGCCAACACCATTATTCGTTCAGTCGAATCAGACATGGTTTAAGTATGAATATTAATATTATAACTTCAAACCCATGCAGCAAGTTTTGAAAACCCACAATTTCTTGTTTTCTTTTTTGTTAATTAAACACTTAAACTATTCAAGGCATTCGAGAACCCATTAAAAAAAAGAATGATTAGCGACTCTCTAATTAGCAATTATGGATCATGCTTTGTCTGTTTTGTTTTGATTCTTTAATTAAAGTTTGAGACAAAGAGGACAAAAACTTTATGCTAATATGAAGCCATTTCTTATGGCTTTCACACCAATGTAGGAAACAAAGTCCATGAAGACAAAGCACACCATTCGTGCACTACTTAGTGCTGGTCAGCAAAAGGAACGCATCAATTATCTTATAAGATATCATTATTATATCCCAAAGAGGAAGATTCTTGGTCAAACAAAGAACGAGTGTTTCATTGTGATGGTATTATAAAATGCAAATTACAAAGATACTAACTACAATACTACCAAACAATTGCTTAGAAAGAAAAAATTGGACTTGTTTTGATGTTTTGGGCAGAGCTATATGCAATGATTTCATCTCATAGGTCACACTCTGGAAGGTATCTTAAACCTGCCACTTGATTCACATTCAACTTTGCCTCCCTTAACAAATCAACAAGCTTAGCCAGTCAAAAACAATGTTAATGCCTACCCAAAAAGGGGGATAAAAAGTAAGGGTCAAAGAGTCCAAACCAAGTGTCAATTACCAAAATATCTTCTTACATGTTATTTAAGAAATCCTCCTAATTAAGTGGGTGAGTTAGTGAGTCAGCTAGGTAAGCATTGTGGCTGAAACTAAAAATTTCTGTTAATGTTGTCTTGGTCATTGAATTAGAATGAAGCACTCAAACCTTAATTGATTTGCAACTGTTGTTTTGCAGCAACACCTAATACCATTTGACATTATAAAAAATAACAACCCAATTTCAATTTCTGGCAAAAAGTCTGGTCGGGTCAACTACTATCACTTCTTGCCGTATAGATATCATGTTCTAGTTACAAAAACATATTGTTATTGACTTTTATTCGGGTCAACATGTACAGAATCTTATGAACTGTAAACTTCAAGGATTTCTTCGATAGTTGTTTTCTTTTTGGGTATGTTTTTGTTAATGGTTAAGTAGGTATGCCCATTTACTTGCATGAAATATCAACCTACGTATAATAAGAATTGGGCCTGGAGTTCATTACTGTTATTGCGTTGGACTTTGGAATTGCTTCCTGCACCCCATCGATTCCAAGAACGCCCCTGCCAGAATATTGAAATGGAGAAATTATTAGGTTGTGTGGTTTTGTGAAGGTGTTGAAGATTGGTGTTGGATGATGGCTGAGGAGCTACCAACGACGACGGCTACGAGTGGAGAAGTGGTGGAGGAACAACGTAATTATTTAAAAGAATTTCCTTCATTACGGAAAATTATTTCAGTAAGCCTTTTAAGGAAAAGCTTTTCTGTAAGGCTTATGGAAAATGTTTTAGTAAAATAAGTATTTTATGAAAAACATTTTCCATAAAAACAATCCTCTTACGAAAATATTTTTCATAAGATACTTTTCTGTAGTAGTAAAAGTGTTTTTCGAAAAAACTTATCCGTTAAAAGACTTACAAGAACAATTTTCTGTAATGAAAAATTTTTTTCTCAATATCTGCGCTGCAATGTGTTTCTCTATTGCTCCTCACCGTCACAGAGCTCGTTTGTCGTTGCATTGCTTTTCTGCCGTCCCCTTTTTGTAGTCATTGCCATTGCTAGCTCCTCCGCCGTTGTTAGTACTTCCGCCCGTCACCAACATTAATCTTGTACACTTTCACAAAAACACAACCTAATTTCCCTCTTTTACTATTCTGACCAGGGTATTTATGAAATTTAGAAAAATTGATGAGATGGAGAAAGCAAATGTGGAGGTGAAGGAAGCAATTGCCTTGGACTTTGTAAAGTTGAATCTTACTGGATCATATATAGGAAAGGCCGGGAAGTATATTATTCAAAGGTTCATGTTATTCACACTCTTGCATTTTTGCTCTTTGCACTGCCCCTTTTTTTTTTCAAGTTCTCTAGCAAAAATATTCTTATAGAAACTATTTTTTCCAGTACCTAAACTGAAGATGGGGTAGTTGGGGTATCTAAAAGAAGATTCACGAATGTAAAGAGTTAAGGCTTTTTCTTCCTGCATCCCAACAATTTCTTGCCTCACCCGCATAATTTTTAAAAAGATATTTTAACGTTCTTTAAAGTATTTTTTGGATTATTGATTTTTTTTTTCAGAACGTATGAAATACATTTTGAAACAGGATTTCCAGAATAAAATTTTCAAAAAAATATATAATACCTTCCAGAATACCTATTTTAAAATGGGTTCTTTAAAATGAATTTTTCTTCACTCTTCTTTTTCATAGCATCTTTCTTCTCTTCTTCTGCAACGGTGATGATAAAATAACAATGATAATAATATCATAATGGTGAAGTGCGGTGAAAGAGAAGCAAAGGACAATTTGATCATTTAGGCCAAGTATGGGTGTGCAGGTTGAAAAATGAGGGGGTGCCGTAAGCAAACGACGAGAGTGAAAGAAAGTGCAAATAACATCACCTTTATTTAAATATAAAGGCCGAAATATATTTGTGGGTCATGTGTTTTTTTATAAATGAAAAAAAAAATTATTTTTAACGCCAATGTTGCTCTTAAATAAAATAAATAACACATACCTATTTATTTTCCTTTATCTCAAATTTAAGGTATTCCATAGCATTTTTTTATAGTTTTATACCTTTTAGAACAATTTTACGCTTTCATTTAAAAAAAAACACAGAAATATTTATCATGTATCTATAATAGCTCTATGTTTTAGCAAGATTTTATTTATTCACAAATGATAAATCTTAATTATATATTTTTACTACTTTTTTTGTAATAATATTTTAACAATAATTATGGAATATCGTAAAAAATAATAAAAGTATTAAATATTTGTAAAGGCAAAGCAATTGAAAATCCTAACAAGAAAATAAATACACCCATGGAGGAAGAATTATTATATAATAACCATGGTTTAGCTCAAAAGGATTATTTTTTTGTTTGATTTGCTGGGAGATTGGTGAGTTCAAATTCCTTATTTAATAAATATTCAAAATATTAAATAAATAAAATATAAATATCGTATATATCACAAGGACACCAAAATTAACATCAATTTAAATTATACAAATTTTAAAAATAATTACATATCACAAGTAGGCTGATTAGAAATTAAAATAACCAAAACCATACCATTTTTAACATGGTATAAGAAGATTTAATTATGGCATGATTATAGCCTGCAAATAATTATAAAAAACATGCTAGAGTATGTGCTTTGGTTAATGAGATTCTCAAATAAGAAGACACCATCTTTTGATAAAAAATTCTAAAACTTAATACAGAATAAGATAATAATATTTGCATTATTTAAAAAAACTAGAACATAAGAAGAAACATGCTCAAAAGTGATATGTTCAGTGTTCAAAAGTATAAAATTTCTCCTGATAACCTAGTACTGATGTAAACAAAGCAACTACAAGAAAAAAACAATATAACTAAAGCACTACAACCACTAAAAGCATGCATAATGACTAATATTAGTTTTTGGAAAGCAACATCCTCAAAAAAAACTTCAAAAAGTAATTCATTGGTGACTCATGAATGTGTGGAAGACACCACTCACAGCAACTTTTACCATGTTTGAATTATCTTCAATATCGACAAACAACTTGCTTAAAACATTATAATTCTATCAGAAAAACCTTATTAGAAGAACATGTGTGCAATGAAGGAATACCTTCTAAAGCTGCTTTTAGAAAAACCAGATACCTTCCATCATTAATATAAATTGACATAAATTACATCTGTTTGTGCTTCTTTGTCAGAGGGTTAAAGTTTAAATAATCCATAAAAGTATAAGTAAAAAAAATTATATCGACTTTTTCTTACTCTCAACTAATTATAAATAATTTTACCAATTAGTTTTGAAACAATTAAAAAAATAAGTAGTATTTGCATAAGTGTCGGTCAATTTAATGAAAGCATATTTGTGGTTGTGATATAATCTGTTTATATTGCATTAAATCGATCATATAATAGTATAATAGACAATAAACTATGAATTATGACATTTAATCCTATGTAACTAACATTATATTTAGTATTACATTATGGGAAATTAGACAGTAAAGTTTGTTGTGGCAAGTAGCCAGTGGTGTTTTGGTACCATACTTTGGCTTTTGAACCGGTGGTTGCTTGTTCCTTGCCGTCAGAACCTTCCTTCCACCTTAACACACTTCACCAAGAAAGTTACAGAAGATTCGCGTTTTCTTTTATTTTTGTTGTTTCATTTTCTGCGTATAAATACGGAGTTATTATTCGCATTATTACTTCTTTTCCCCCATAATCGAAATCTGCCATTCACAATTCTCTTTCTACCAACTACCTTAGCTGTGGTCTCCATTTCTAGGGCTTCGAGTCTTCCTTGAAATCTCTCTCATTGCAGATTTACATCGGCTTCGCGTGCTTCGATTCTTCTCTTCGCTTCTCTTTCTTTCTCTATTTCTCATATCTTCAAAATTAGGGCGTGGATTGGGCGAAGCTCGCGTGGAAAAGAAATCGAATAAACATGTTTTTCAGCGGCGATTCCTCTACTCGTAAGCGTGTTGATTTAGGCGGTCGAAGCTCGAAGGAACGGGACAGGAAGAATCTTCTTGAACAGACGCGATTGGAGCGGAACCGGCGCTTGTGGTTGCGCCAGCAGAACTCTGCTGCACTCAGGATTCAGGTTTGGTTTCTCTGCTTCCGGATGCATTTGATTCCACTGCTTGTAATCACTACGAAATAACTCTAATTCAATAGTCTAGTTGTTGTGAAGTGTACCTCTGGTGGATCTACTATGCGAACAATTGAACTTTATGTTTCTTTGCTTATTCATTTTGCAGCTATTGTTGCATTTTAATGCTTTGACTTTTGTAGTGAGAATTTGTTGTTGAAACGATGTGGTAAACTTGCTGTGGCAATTTCAATTGCTGTTTTTGAAGTCTTATGTGTGTACTGTCAAGTGTTTCAGACTGTCGAGGGTGTTTTTGAGATGGGATGATGAGTGTTCTGGCTCTCAGCCACCTAGCTATATACGCATAATATCATTAGGAATCAGAAATAGTAACTTGAGCTGTTTTGAGTGGTCATGCAAACCTAGCTGCTGATTCAATATCATTATTTATTATTATTATTTTGATATAAGACGAAGAAGAATCTTAGGAAGATAGGAGACAAAATACACCAGGAGGAGGATAGAAAGTCCTCCTATAAAAATGATGAAAGAAATAGAAGCTTACATTATTAACATGTGCATATAAGTTCTTTCAACTCCTTGCTTATTGGTGATAACAATTTCCTTGAAATGTCCGGGCAGGGGCCTGAGAAAAGTCATAAACTCATTTCCGATCCATTCTTAGAATGGTAATGGAAATAAAATAGACTACATTTTGGACATTCTTATCTGTTATAGTGACAAATCTATTCACGAACCTCCAACTTACAATGCAACACACTCCAACTGCATTCACTAGAGGAACAAAAACACCGCAGCTCATTCCCATTCCATATTTAGATGTAATGGTAATGGAAATAGATTACATTTTGGACATTCTTATCTGATAGAGTTACAAAACTATTCGTGAGCCTACCCCTAACAACAACACGCACCTACTGCAGTCACTATAGGAACATAAGCACCTTACTGCCAAAAAATCAAAGATTCTCATTCTTCCCATAATTTTGAAATCTACGATGGAAAGTTGGTCCAAATTGTTCTAAAAATAAATTTTGTCTTAAAATGCACAAATAAACGTGCGAATGGAGAAAAATATGGTTTTATAACTAGCTTTTTTCATTATTATATAACATTTTAGAAAATGTCATTGCAAAAGTACTTAGTATTATTTAACACCCACCCCCATATATATGGTTTATTCATTAAATAGAAAATATTGACTGTAAAAACTAAATTTAAGACATATCAATCAAAAGTATATTTTTTATTTTTCATCTCAATTCATTTAGTAGTTTGTCATAAATTAATTGTAAACCGTTTTTTTTTTATAAAAAGTACTTTTGATTATTTTATGTGGTATTTTATTTTAAATTTGTTGAATATATTATATATATATATATATATATATATATTGTTTTACACCAAACTTTAATGTTCTCTTCATTGAAAGAAAGTGTAAACAACTAAAATGTCTCATAAGTTTAATTTGTTTCTAATAAGTAGCCATTGGTACATATGATTGATGAAATGCAACTATAATACTTCTTGTCAAGAATCATGTTGGATCTGAAAGCTACATGCTCTAGAGGAAGTCGAATTTTTTTGTGTGGTTAGCGGTGCATGATGATATTGGGCATGAAGAGTGCAAAATTCACTCAACAAATGTGCTTGTTCTATGGAAGTCTGCCTGATAAAAAAAGAAAAAATTCTTGTCACAAAAGGCAATATCGGTTTCATGGACCACTCGCCATTTTTCTCTATTAAAACCAATTTTTTAGGTACATTGCTTACCATGAGCTCACTCTTGATGACTTCCTCTAGTGTCCCTTTTTATTTTCCTCTCCCCCTTTCATAGGACTAAAGACTGTGCAGTCTACTTTTCTTCACTTGTTCTTCTCGTGACCTTCTTTTTATATGGCCAAACCACCTGAATCAATTTTCTATTATTCTTCTGTCAATCAGTCATACACAAATCCCTTCTCATATATAATATTTCTATATATTTTCATTTCTTGTGTGCCACACATCTATCTTAACATTTTCATTCTTGTTACTTTAACTTTTCTCTCATGCTGTTTTCAACATTCACTAGTTAGATGTGGACTTGTATGATAAAACTTGTTGTTGAGTTTGGTAGTATTATGGAATCACAAATAACCCCATATGTCTTTCTCCATTTTATACAATCCTCATGTATCCTGTGTGACATCCTTATTGATTTCTCCATTTTTTGTACTATAAACTTATAAACTTGTGGAATGACATCTATCACTTTTGCTTTTGCAATCCATATGCTCTATGTTATTTGCGAAAACACTTTGTTTCCAATATCTCCAAAGTTGAAGTTTAAAGTCAATGTAAGATTTGCTGAATGTGTGTCAAAACAGTCAAAAGATTCTCTATTTGTAATGATCAAGAATGCAAATAAGGAAACAAAATGAAGGGTAATAAGGGATATAATCCGTGATCTCGAGTTATACATATTTCGCTGGAGTATGTAATCATATATTGAATATTAGCCATGTTATTTTTCAAGTTATAGAGTATCATATCTCTAACATTCCCCCTCAAGCTGGAGTATATATCATACGAGTTAAACTTCTTACATAGTATCATATCTTTAACACTCATCTCTTCAATTTGAAATTTGATCATTCCTTGTTCTCCTTGATCAAGTTCCAATGATCATTGAGGAAATAAATGTGTAGTTGTTTCACAGTTACAATGATATGGCATACAAACTGACTGAATCAATTAATCATGCATTGCACTGCATAATAATGATTTCAATATTGAAGATTTTGTTTACAATATTTTGCCATGGTATTTAACATCTCTCAGCAAAATTTAAATTCAAATTGACCTTATGAATTGGGTTAAATACCTGTTGAATGGTGCCGTGCTAAGTACTTTGCTGCAAGAAAAAAAATTATATGCATTATTTATTTAAATTTTATTTTGGTTAGTGCTCATCCTTTTTATGGTTCTATATAAAACAATTTTTAATGTTTACATCTATGGGAATAAGCATTTCACATTTCCTAACTTTAAAGCTTAGGCACCTAGAATATGGTTTCATATGTGCTATAAATGTCTATTACTGGAGTCATACGTCTTTGATGAGTGTTAATCTATCATTCATGAGCGTCTTGCAAATTTTTCACTGATTCTTGCTACAGAAATGCTTCAGAGGGAGAAAAGTTGTCAGAACAGAACAGTCTAAACTACGAGAGAAATTCATTAGCATATATGGGAAGAGCTGCCAGAATTTAGACAGGTGTATTTGGATTTTTATCTCTAAATTGTTGCATGAAATCTGTTTACTTCCTTTCACTCAGTTTCTCTAAAAATTATTGATGTATCTAATATGGTACCCAAACACTTCACTGTTAAAACTGAAGTTAATGTCATTTTATTTGCATTCAGGAATGCTTTTGGTCCAGATTCTGATTTCCTCCGTCAGTTCCTCTATTTCTTTAATGCAGAAAATATTGATGATTTTTCAATTCTTGTGCAAATTTGCCGATTGCTTCAACGGTTTGTTCAAGAGAGTGGTAAGTTTAATTAGCGTTCCTTTTGTTGTGGATTTTGTAGTTTATTTCATAGTGTACATTTTATTAGGTTTTTAGCAAGATTCTGCAAGCTGGAATGTTTATTTCTTTTTCATTTAATACTTCAACCACCAAAAACATATCTGTTTAACTGAACAATGCAAACCAAGCCTTGTCTGACTAAGTGGAGTCAATTACATGGGCAAACCAACCAAGGCCATCAAGCACTATAAACAACCTGTATTTTAATAAAACAATTCATGACAAGGTCTCTTTTAGTAGTTTCTGCAAAAATTGTGAGTTTATCTCTTACCCTTATGAATTGGATTATCTTTCATTTGATCCATCATACATATCTTTTATAGATAACATATACGCAGCTCATTATTAGTGTATTTTTTATCTTTATTCTAAATATATATATATATATATATATATTATGATTATTATTAGTGTTATTATTCCAAATATTTTTTATTTTGTTAATAATAATAATTATAGAAGAAGAAGAATGGGCTTCGTGGTTGAGGTGGGTGGGAGATTATCAGGTCTTTTTTTATGACGGTTGCATTACTGATTAGGGGTCTTTTTTTATTACTTAGCATTTCCTGGCTAACTGATATTGTGGTATCTTTTTTTATTACTTGGATTATTTCCCCAATTTTTCAGCACTTCTACAAAGGTGCTGTATGTTAAATCATTTACTTTAATTTGTATATTTTCTCTCCAAACAGTCATGTGGATGATTAGTGGATTTTTCATTTCTCTCAATGAATTTTTTGATCGTGGACAAGAAAAGTGATAGTGTAAAATCCTACCACAGAAGCTACATCTATTGTTAGTCATGTAAGAATAAGAATATTATCAGTACCATGAACGGTACTTCTGTTCGTGAAAGCACTTGCATATAAGATATTATGGAATGGACTTTTGCTAAAGATGTATTTATTTATGTTCTCATGTTTTTGATGGAATACGCCCCAACCGCTTTAGTCAAAGAATAAAGAGGACATAATATCATAAGGTAAATCAAGAGCTTTCTAGAAGATTGGGCCCATTTGAGTCTGTTTAGGTTTTCAACCAGTTGCTCGGACTTGAATGCAATCATGGAGAGATCACTTTGGAGAACATGAAGCATCACGGAGAAGTCCTCTAAATTGTATAAATTTTTTAAAATAGTTTAGAATAATTTGGGCCAAGTAGAATAGATTTGCGCTTTGTATTTTTGGGCCATGTAGTGTAAGTGTTGGATCTTGGGGCCCATAAATAATGTTGGGCGTGATCAAGGAGTCCAAGATAGGGTATGGGAAAAGCTCTCTCTTTTTGCCACTTGTCATCAACCTGTAAGAGTCTTGGAGTGCAAGCCAGGTTTGAGAAGCTTGTCATAGAAGTTAGGGTTAAAAGCTTGATTTGAACTAGTGTTATACCGTTGAAGTTTTTCAACACATTTGGTTGAGTTTCAACTTTCTTAGCTTCTCTTATAAGACTAGTTTAGGGATTCCATTGGAAGTTGGTCTCACCTCTTCCAATTACATTGTTCCACCACTTTCACTCAACCTTAACATATCATTGCTTCAATTTTCATGAAGTTTCCGTTGCTTTGAATCACTCCATTTTCGTTCACACTGCACTGCATTGTTGCGGCCGTTGTTTGCTCCATCTTCCATGGCTTAATTGAATTGAAAATGAGTGATTGAAAGTAGCGGAAACTTCATGGAAATGGAAGTAATGATATGTTGAGGTTGAGTGAAAGTGGTGGAACAATGTAATTAATTGGAAGAGGTGAGGCCAACTTCCAAAGGAATCCCTAAACTAGTCTTTTAAAAGAAGTTAGCAAAGGTGAAGCTCAAGAACCAAATGTGCTGAAAAATGTGCTGAAAAATTTCAACGGCATAACACTAGTTCAAATCAAGGTTTTAACCTTAACTTCTATGACAAACTTCTCAAACCTAGCTTGCACTCCAAGATTCTCACAAGGTGATGACAAGTGACACAAGGTGAGAGTTTCTCCCATATCCTATCTTGGACTCCTTGATCACGTCCAATATTATTTTTGGGCCTCAAGGCCCAACACTTACACTACATAGTCCAAATATATTATACTTGACTCAAATACAGCCCAAATTATTCTAAACAATTTATACAATTTAGAATACTTCTCTTTGATACTCTATGTTCTCCAAAGTGATCTCTCCATGGTTGCACTCAGACTCGAGCAACTGGTTGAAAGCCCACACAAACTCAAATAGGCCTAATCTTCTAGAAAGCTCGTGATCTACTTTCTGGTACTTTGTTCTTTTTATTCTTTGACTAAGGCGGTTGGGGTGTATTCCATCATTTTTTGTACTTATTTCTCCCAAATGAAGTTTGGTTTTATACAAAAAAATGTCGCAAATATAACATTAGTCCCCGTTTTTTTTTTTGTTTGTTTCTGTGCGTCTTTTGTAAGCATAATCTTGATTCATGAAGTTTGACTAAGTATCTAGACATAGAGACCGAAATATGTCATTATTTTTTGCTATATGCAACTGATCAAATATATTTGAATCTCTTTCTTGTTAGAACAAAAGCTGTTTTTAATTTGTTGATATCTGCCTCTGCATCCTTTCTGTATCTGCAAGTTTTATGGATGGGAATGGAACTTAATTTGTAGTATTAAAATGTATACAACAGGGGATGTTGTTCAACTTTTTGCCGCTGAGGAGTACTCGTCCAGGTCTGCTTTGGTGAACTATCGAGTGAAGCAATTTGTATATACTTGTATTCGAGCTGTACATCATAATAGGTTGGTTTCATTTGTTTTAAATTCATTACTTTTTGGGCCTTTGGCTTTTCTAAATTTTTTTGGTGGTTGCTATTTTCTTTTTAGTTTATTGTTCTTTTGCATTGAATTCTAAGTTTCATGTTATTGTTAAATAATACTACCTCCTTATGTCCTTTTATAGAAGAAATAGACAATTAATTGATTAACATCGATGAAAATTGCTATAAGTTAGTTAGTTTTAATTTTAATTAATAATGTTGTAAATTTAAATTTTGTTTAAAATATAACCAGAGAATGAAATGGTTTAAATGGTGATTATATTTATCCACACTATTGTAATTCAAGGGATAACTTTTCTCTAATGGGTGTAACTTATATGGTCAATAGACCAAATAATGCATCCGCTTGTATGGGCAATAGATGTTCCATTATTAGACTCTGCAATAAATTAAGGGTAGAAAATTTAATTCATATAATTAGGATAAAAAAAATTTACACCCATTTGTTTCCTGTATATAGGACTGGGGATAGTATTAGTTAATTTCTTCTGTTCCATTTGTAGTATTTTTTACGTGTTAGACTCTGCAATAAATTAAGGGAATAAAATTTAATTCATATAATTAGGACAAAAAAAATTTACATCCATTTGTTTCCTGTATTAGTTAATTTCTTCTGTTTCATTTGTTATATTTTTTACGTGGTCAGCAGATTAAAGTCAGAAAAATGGTTATATATATATATATATATATATATATATATATATATATATATATATATATATATATATATATATATATATTTTTTTT
>Ga0099825_1001984_pt1 | contig 26775 bp, 8 predicted proteins | sample SiratroredBW_FD_76838 | JGI IMG/M metagenome (GOLD analysis project Ga0099825, IMG submission 76838) | Root nodule microbial communities of legume samples collected from California, USA - Siratro red BW | ecosystem: Host-associated > Plants > Roots > Nodule | place: USA: California | collected... | reverse complement strand
TATTTTTTGTTTTTAAATAATTGGGATTCTGCTGGGTGGTGAAAAGGCGACGAATTTGGGTTTTGGGGAGTTTTTTGTTTCCAAATGTTTTTTGTTTTCCCTTGAAAACCTGCAAGGTATTTTTTTTTTTTTTTTTCTGGATTGCATATAATTCAGTTTTATATCTATGCACAGTCCTGAGGATGTTATGGGAAAAACAAAAGAAATATGAAACTAGGCTAGTGAATATATAATCTCTGATTCTGTGGTGGGTTGTGGATCACAATACAAAGCACTAACACTTATTTATGCCAATATTCTAATTCAAGTATCAGTACTATCCCAACTATAACTTACAAAGCACTTAACCGGACTTGTAACGAATAAATAATAATCTTAAATATCATAATGATCTCTTGACAGTTTGGATATCTAACAATTTATTTTGTAACAAAGAGTCTATTTATTGTATGTGAATTGTGTTTTCACCAGAAACAGCTTCTCTGCTTTGGATATCAACAATAGCTATTTTTTTATATCATTTTTCTTATTCGAAACACACAACCCTCTAAAAAAAGTTGAATTTTATAAGTAAATTTCTCATGTTGCCTTGTATTCATATATTAAATATAAATCTAAATGTACAATGCTATAAGGTGTACTACTCCATATAAACTTAGCCTTTATACTCAATGGTAAAACCTGATGCAGGCTACAAGTTTGATGATAAAAAGCCTGACTCGCCAACCCTAAGAATACAGTTTGCGCACTTTCCATTCCGTCTACCATCTGATCATGCCAACAGCTTAACAGCATGATACACACGGCTGGACATTCATTTGATGGTGCTCAGATGAACTCTATCAGATAGAGACATTGACTTCCGAATTTTAGGTTAGACCTACCTACCTGGCTGTTGAATATAGGATATGGATGCAAGAAGTCTGCCAACAGGACAATTTTTAATCTAAAATATGTTGATAGAAGTTTCGTTATATTTTGGCCCCTATCATCAGTAAGCCTCTCCAAATCACTGTATTAAGGCCGTGGCTTGTACATTTGAGTTTTCACCCTTTTATATCTGACAATGGTTGAAGTTCATGTATTCGGCTGCTCATTTTAATCTTTTATGCCCAAGAAGGGGGTTGTAACTATGGTCAGGACTTGTGAAAATAATACTAATAGTTCGTAGTTGGCTCAGTATGAATTCGGGCATCGTTTGCTGTGCATTATATAAGTAGATCATGACCTATCAATCTTTTTCTGGCAGAACTAGATATAAACATAGCATTGCTTTAAGCTGTATATCCTATCCAGAGGGACCCTGTTCTCCTGGTGGTGATTTGAATTTTTCCAAAGCTGATTTAATGGCTTGCCTCCACCATGATTATTACCTCGTGATGATGATTGATGTTGAGGTATTGTGCTTGTCGGCTGATACTTGGAGTATTAATCTAAATTAATTCTGCCCTGTAGCCATTGGTAAAATAAATATTCTTGGTCAGTATACGAAAATTGAACTCCAGACAAAAAGAAACATGAAGTTATACTGGCCTAATCGTTACACGTCCTATAAAATGAAATGATGTATTTAGAAATAGACGCTAAGAGAACAAGTGTGAATATAAAGTTCCATACAAGATAGGAATGATAATTTGAATTACTTGTTAAGTGAGAAAAGCTTATAAACTTAATATGTGGTGCTGAAATTTTATTGTGATTCGGTGGTACTTTTTTGATGATGATCTTTTTAATGTTGCATCTCCTCAAATTCTCAATAAGTGGTATTGAAGTCATTAATTCAAAGTGAATATTTGTTCTCATGATTATATAACAATCGAAAATGAATTTGGGTATATGGATATTTTTAATTGAAACACTCTTTCACGGTGAGCCTGTGATTAAAAATTCTTTGTATCAAAACTTTTTCGCGACATCATATACATATGTGGAGACCGAAAGAGTTTTTTGACAATGTCAAGGTTGAACTATATGTTTTGTTGATGTGAACCGTTGATAATACAAATGTTTAGAAGTAATGACAACACTGCTCTGTGATTAAATATTCGTGTAATCAAAAGGAATTTGCTTGAGGAGATCAAAACATATGAAAGATTAAGGAAGACAACATCATAGGATGAGAATGAGTATTTCCTATTAGTTACTAGTCTCGTCTAAAAAAATTAATCTTGTTACTCGTTGAGTACTTACATGAAAATACTTAGAAATATATGAATACATGTAAATATATTTTTTAAAATTTTAAATAAGATCATTTAAATATAATTTTTTAAAATATAAACTCAAATAAAAATTGATCTAATATAATCTAAATAAAACCTCCACACAAAAATATTACTACAAACAAATATAGTCTTTCTATAAAACAAACTGAAATAAGTTACTGCAAAATGTACGTATAAATAAATTTAATATTTTTAAAAAAAATTAATTTCATGTATCTAAATAAAATAAATAAATTTATAAAATCAAATTTTAAATAATTTTCCAATTGTTAATGTTTTTATCTTCCATAACTTTATCGTTGTTTATTTGATTTTAAAAATTATCTAAATAAAAATCATTAACAATTTGGATGGGTTGGATGTGATAATACTTGTACTTGTCCTCTGAAAAAAATGAGTAACTAAAATTCGCATATTATCAATATGTATCCATTAAAAAGTATATAAGTATATGTTTGGTATCTATTACAAATGTTATCTCGCAAACATATGCATACACATTTTTCTGTCATCCATAAAAAGTGATTGTTGGACTACAAGGATGAATACAGATTTCATATTTACATAAAAATAAGGAAAAACTTGCAAATATTTTATTTGTGTATTATGATCTACTAATGAAGAACTCCATTATATTTTATCCCCTCATATTCCCGACATATGTTATCAAAGTTTATGGTTTAATTTAGGAATATGATAACATGTAAGAAGATTATTTATATAAAAAATCTTCTTAGCAGTAAATCTAAGTATGGAGATCTAAAGTCTTTCTAAAACCTTGCATATCAAGTGAGTATTCCATTAATATAAATTGAGAACGATACAAATGCGATGTCGACAACAATTATTAAGCTTTAGGGGCCTAACAACATAAATATGAAGTTCCACATTAAATAAAATGGACAAGTTGTTTAACATATAAGTAAGAAGAATTTGTAAATATATTATCTTAAATGTACTTGACAGAGTAATAGAAAATAGAAGGACACAACATTATGGAAATATGCAACTTCGATTGGCAGCTTTCTTTGTCCTGAATACTTAGGACAGATAGTCAAATAGGTTTGGAAGCCATGCTCAAATAGTCAAATTAAAAGATTAGGTTTTGGCTTATTTTATTTCTTTTTGAAAAGAAAGTGTGCAACCATCCATTCTTCACCGTTATTGTATCCGAAAAGTTCCGCCACAGCTATGAAGAATGTTCTCCAATAGGCAGTCCACTTGGTAGCTGAATCATTGCCATACGTTAATTGCATAATTGGCTTGATGTAAGTCATTCTCTGGTCCATTCTTTTGAGCCATTCTTCACTGCAACATATATTCATTTTTTTTCAGAAGTGATACAGTTCGAACTTGCTTTGTAAACAAATCAACTATCGGTGGAATATGACAGGATTGCTGTAAAATCATTGAGCAGTCAAGTTGATTCTAACCTGGTCTGTGCGTAGTGTTTCCCATTTACTAGCCAATGGTTGATCACTGTAACATCATCCTACATACATCACCAAAGACATTACAAGTGAGCAAATTCTGGACGTGATATAAAGGTGTTAAACAAAAGTATAGCAGGTACTTTTTTCTTTTTCCATTTTGTCTTTTAAGGAGAATTTTTTTTTCCTTCATATAACACATTCAGAAATACCATCAGTTAATAACAAAGCTGGCACAAGAAGCATAGAAAACTCACTTGAAAATAAAGAAGTAGATTTGCTGAAGGCATAGTTCCTCCAGTAAAGAAGTATCTTGTAATCCAGTCATCTTCATTTTTGTCCTTCATGAAGAAGTAGCCAGTAGTAGGTAAATGAATTATATCTATGAAAAGTTGAAAACTCACTGGTCTTGTTAATGCATTGACTAATATATATCATAAATATATCGACCAACAAATCATAATGGCCAAGTTGTTTAACGGTGTTTTATTGGGTTCACCTCAAAGTGGTAGGCAACTGCTTTGTGGCAGAAGTAATGCACAAATAAAAGGCTATCCTCTTTCATCCATTTGGATATCTTCTTGAGAAGGTCTTTGTAGTTCTTCATATGCTGTATCAAGGTCAAAGTTGGCTCTAAAATACAAGAAAACTATCTTCGGCCCTAATTATTTATTCACAAATTCTAACCTCAAACATCTCTATGGAAAATATTCTGTCATAAGACGCCTCCATTTCAAACGTGCTAATATCAGCAACTATAATATTCAGATTTTGTAGCTGAAGATCCCTGACAAGAGAGAGAAGAATGTGCTTTTTACCATCATGCAATATTTATTTAATTAGCAAGCTCAATATAAGTTCCACCTAAGTGTCATCTGTTTAATAAGATTATTGTGAGCCATATGGCAATGCATAAGGCTTTAAAGCAAACAACGGGATATAAAGCAGCATACCGGCACTTCTCCTCAATATAAGCCTTTTGAGTCGTGGAATTGCAGATTCCTGTAACTTTGCAGTTATTGTACTTCTTGGCAATGTATACAGCCAGCGATCCCCAACCACATCCCACATCAAGTACTGTATGACCATCTTTGAGGTTTGCTCTCTCGCAGTACAGTTTCAACATTGCTTCTTCAGCATCTTCCAGCGTCATTGAGGCAGAAGAGAAATAGCAACAGCTGCATCAGTTCATGCATTTGGGAATGTTATATTAGCCATAAGGTTGTGAGCGTATTTTACCATTTTTATTTCATGCACACATACTTTTCAGTAATTTATTTTGGCAACAACTTAAATCTCTCGTATATTCATTTTGCAACAGAAAAAGACTTGCTTATAATGAATCATTACACTTTTGTGCCCAGTGCCCAGTTCCCACTTCCCACCATTCATCCTGTACACCCTTTTAGGTAGATTTTGTTGTAAAGGTTGAGGGCCTATTTGATTTTCCTCTTGTCTTTTGCCTTTAAAAAAATGTTCTTTAAAATAATTCCTTGCTACTTAATCAATTTCACCTCTAAAATCTACCACTTTAAAAAACTATTCGAAAGCTTATTTTAAAAACCAAAAAAAATAATCAGTTAAAAGATATTCTCTCATTCTCAGCTTCTATTTTGCGATCCTACCTCAAGAGTGCTACATGTAGTGAGACTGAGACATTGAGTGTCTGTTTTCTTTGTCTTTTTCTTTTAAAAAATATTCAACTTTCGAAAATAGAAATCAAAGAAACAGGAACACTATCTGCTAATAGCATAAAAATCAAACGAACTTCTAAGGTAAATTACCTATCAACTAAAAATTCATTTTAAAAGTACCTGTATTTGAGATTGCTTCCAAGGACAAGCTTGAAGAAATCTGTTGGTAATTCATAATGTTGAGATTTCGGCTTCTCAGTGTTGACCGCTATTGGCATCTCTTGTAAAGCTGAAAGAGCACGAGACACGAAATTCATGGTCAAACTGTTCACTAAATGGACAAAATCAAAAGAACTAAAAAAGCACATTATTACATTGTAGGATAATGTTTTCGTTATTCCTTCTTTTTTTATTCCTAGAGCGTTATAAATAGTGAATGATAGAAGCAGTTATAAATTATAATTGCGACGAGAGAAATTGAGAAGGTAAGAAATAATACAATGTGCGAAATGGAGGAGGTGAGAAAACTGAAGATCCAAGGATGTGTTGGAAGAAGAGCGAAGACGAGCGGCCAAAAGGAGGCGCGTGAGTCTCCTGGTGACGGCGTCAGGGAGGAGGTTGCGCTCGAGTGCAGACAGCATGAGCTTCACCGTGGCGTCATATGCAAGCTGCATTATCCCTTCCATGGAAGCCCACGCGCAAGGGAAGTTCAGTGCAGAAGCAAGAACGGTAGCACCTACAGTTCCTCAATTCTCGAACTGTGTCTTATCTTCTTCCAGTTACTATGTGACCCTCCATTTTCATCTACTCTTCTTTCTTTTCTTTTTCTTATTTTACCATGTGTGCCCATTTTCCATTATAATAAAAAATAAGTAAAAATTATTATTAAAACTTGCATTGGAGTTATAAAAAAATAATAAAAAAGTCAGGTATAAAAAAAATATTTATTATTATAATTACATGATAAAGGTACATACTAATAATAATATTTTCATTCTTATTATTACTTTATTTTCTAGACAGGGAACTTAAAAAGAAAATGGGAGAATAAATATAGGGGTATTTATATTTTTGGGATTGAGATATTGTGGTTTTAAATATGATGACAAAAATAGATTGTCATTAGTTTATTATGTTATATAATTTATGAACTATGCAAATAAAGAATGACGTCATGAGAATAATTTAAGTTATTTTTGTAATTTTTATTTTAATGGAAATGTTTTATAAGATCTGCGGACGTATTAATATTTTATTGGATTGTTCTATAAGTATATATTTTCAAGATAGAAAAATAATTTTATTCTTACAACTTAGAGTGTTGTTTAAGAGTCTTATTAGTGTATAATTTTTGTAATGAAAATATTGCAATGAAATATCTTATTATATCATTTTCATAAAAATAAATTTATTAATATTAAATAAAATTTTGGATTTCAATTTTCAGGTTTTATTATTAATAAACAAAACTCAAGTTAGCTTAAGTTACAAATATTCTATTCAAATTATATTATCTAAAAAATTCTAAATATCTCTTGTTCTAGTCAAGAAAGTAATCACCCCCTAGTAAGAGAGTATTTTTTTTTTTTTTAACCGTACTCTTTATTCTAATCTTTGCTATTTTTTTAACTCTGTTTCTTATGACTATGAGACGGATAAGAGTTTCTTTCCAGATTTTATTTATTTTATTTGTTATTAATTACATCCTTTTAGTATCATGATTTATATTAAAATAGTTGAAATGTATCAGTATTATCAAAATTTATCTATTAAGTGAATTTAAATATTATATCTTACTATTAAAGGCAGCGATATGCCAGAATATAAACAACGGTATACAACTTATAAAATATAAACACCTAAATGTTTTAAAGAAATTATAAAAACACAAATTTAAAATTATAAAATTCAATTCTTAAATTTAAATAAAGAAATGTAAATTATTAAAATATAAAAAAAATCTAATTTGATACCATTATATATTTTATATTCTTATTTAATACGATTTTTTATTAATAAAATAATTTATATTAATAAAATAATAATATATATTAATGTTAAATAATGTGAAGAATAAATATTAGCGTCAAATATCACCCTCCTAAATATAAAAAAACACACACACCTTATAAGTAACGATTTTTATTATATGATACTGTAAAAATCATTACCCCTATTACAGTTTCTTAACAAGAAAGTTTTAAAACAAAATCATCAGTTGGATGTCGATACTTAATGAAATCATTCATCCGAAGATAACTTATCAATTTTCATAAATATTTTTTTAAAATCTAAATACGTCAATTCTTAGAACAATTGCATTATTTCGATGCAAAAACCTTATAAGTGGTACATGAATCTTTATTGTTTCCTGGAACTATTTCGCAGGTGTTGCACAATCAAACAAATATGCATTACTTTTTATTATTATTATTATTATTATTATTATTATTATTATTATTATTATTATTATTATTATTATTATTATTATTATTATTATTATTATTATTATTGTATTATATAATTATATTTGTATATTTCTCCGATTTCCTCAATTTAGTCTTAATATTTTAAAAGATCTCAATTTTTTAGTTAAAAGTAGTTTCTGTTAAACTGGGTCGTAACCCCTTCTATCTCTAAAACTTCTCTGTTCTATTTCTTTTCCTTTTCCTGTGTCGTATATATCGTCTTCAATTTCATCCTCGAATCTTAATAAATTGAAAAAATACTTTGAAATCTTCTCTTAGATATGCCTTCACGTGGAAGCTAATTCAGCAGGGATCAATATTAAAGAGTTACAAATAATATTATTATTTTTTGAAAATAAAATAAAATAAAAAATCTTATTAGAAACATTTTTTAAAATATTATTATTTATTATTGTTAAGAATTCAAATATAAATTGAAATGAACATATATTAAAAGTTGTGTCTAAATATTTTATATAGTTTTGTTTGTGTTCAATTATAATTGAATTTTAACATTATTGATTTGTAAAATTATATTATAATTAATGTGCTTTTAAAACTATATTATTTATATTTTAATATTTTTATCATATTAGAAAAGCAATATTAAAATTTATAATAAACAATTTTATCCGACATAAGATTTATTTGAAATTGTTTTAGTTCGGAATCATTTATTATAATCAATTCCTCCAATAAAAACCAGACATAATAAAATTATCTTATATTGGGTCTCAACTCAAAAACACGTTAATGTTTTTGAATAAGTTTTAAGATGGTAATTAATATTTTAGAAAATTTGAAACGTTTGATTAAATATGTTAATTGAGTAAGAAATTTTAATAAAATTAGAATTTTATTAGAATATTTAAATTATTTAAGATTACATAATTTCACCTAAAAATGAGAATTAAAAAATTTTAATATTCTTAAATTTATAATTTTTCTCTTCAAAATTTGGTTGAGATGTTATTGACATAATTAAGACACAGACAAAAAGGTAAATGTAACTAAGATTTTTTTTATTGATGTTAATAAAAATGATTTTGTTATTTAAATTACTATAATTATTTTTATTATTATTATTATTTATTTATTTGATATTACTACAATAACTAAGAATTAGATTTTTTTTTTTAAAATTGATGTATGTTATGAATATCTCAACTGATTCTTTTATCATTGATAGAGATGTCATTCTTCATCAATAGTTTGTTAATGATTAACGTTGGCGAAATTTTGACCAACATTGATAAAAGAAAGTTGACTATAAATCCTCAACCATCAACGTTATCCTTGACTGGTATTGGCTAAATAATTATAGTCAACTTCAATTTAAAACAATTTCAGTTAGTGTCAATAAAAAAAAAGTTTTACAAATATTAGTTGAAAAAATTTAGACAAACATCTACATAAAAAAAAAAAAAAATTAGCATCAATCAAGATGGATTACAATATATTATCAATATTTTACCATATATTTTATTTTCCATTTTCAAAGTATCACAGCCCTTATAAACCACAGGGGTACAGTGACACATCACGAACCATAGGGTCGCAATGCCCAAAAGGCTTTACAACTGAAAATCTCATTGTCCCTTTTCCTTGTATCTTCCTCAAAACTTCATAATTTTGGACCTAATTAACTATGACTGGGATGAGTATGGGTGCCTACGTAGGTTGTTATTACATACCTCGGATCATCCTTCTCCCTTTCAACTATCTTTTTCACCGAACATCCCTCTACTGAACACTTGTAGTAGTTCCTGCAAAACAATATTTATTATATATAACAAAGTTAAGATTGAACACTTCTCATGATGTTTTTTCCATACCTTGGATTAGGGCTGTTTTTCACCATCTTCTTTCCGTACTTCCTCCACTTGAACCCGTCATCCATTATTTCTATCTCTGACTTTGTTTTGAACGCAACTCTATCTCTCACTTCCTTCTTCTCATCTTTATCACCAACCTCTCCTATCACACAACCAAGTTAAGAAAAACATAATTTATCAGAACTTGTTTTTGCTATGAAGAGAGCAAAATAAACTTCATTTCGGGAACTTTGTTTTTACTGCTAGAAAACTCTTCATTCTGGTTGCTACTGCTACTTCCTCCAAGTTCACCAACTTGAGTGTTATGGCTGAGAACATGCTCTGAAACAAATGAGTCCAGGTCATCATATGGCCATTCATCATCGTCTAAATTCAGGTACTCAGAGAGCTCCGAAGGCCATTGCTTGGTGAAATCACTCTCAGGTGAATCTGGTGGTTTTGGATTTTTATCACTCATTTTTGGCACCTTTGATACGAAAAAAATGGACTATGGTGCACGTAATATAAACTCCATTACCTTTGCTTGATGAAGCACCTTCATTGTGACCTTCCTACGAACTACATTAGGAAGCTTCTACGGACAATATATATATATATATATATATATCATAAGAAATAGTTGATGGAAAAATGGAAAAATGATATGTTAACATGTCTCTAAAAACAATTGGTAGGTATCCATTAATGTCAGTTAAAAATAGAAAGATAACATAAACCCAGAGTGGGGCATGCCTGGGATGACTGGGGAAGACTTTCTATGAACATTAAATTTAAGGAAAATAAAATATCTGGCTAATTTTAATTGGTAAAATATAAAAATGATCGCGTATAAGAAATTAAAATATGACTTTTAAAGGATAGCTGATTAATTATAAGTAATTAAAATGCAACCTGTACCAATGTTAATAATGCAGTTAATCTATATTGCTAAAAAAATAGAGAGCTGATAATTTAAAGACTAATACACAATATATTTTTTAATTACTTCCAAGTGTTAACTTTTATGCAATCTGTTAAATTTTAATTAGCTATTGAGTGTCGTGGTTAGACCAACCCCTTCATAGGTGAGAACTATAAGTCAAAAGTGATGCTGCTTTGAGGCTCGTGCAAGTTCCTTCGAACCACTAGATTTTGGTTTTCCTAAATAGTAAATATATTTTCACACTACTGTGCAAAAATTACACCCTTTTTTTTATAATAAAATACTGTATTTTAATAAATAATATTATTTTCCGTTATTAAATGAAAGTAAATTACTATTCCGAATTTCAACCTATCATTGCTCTTTCTTGAATATAAGTTTGATGCCTCTCCCTTATTTTTTTTTTCTAATTCCAGTAGAAAAGTTGCTTTTGAAATAATCTAAAATAGACTTTATTTATTTGAACGAAAAAACGAGGAACGCGACTTACTACGAAAGGAATTAGTCTCCCATCTATATAAGAGAATCACTTTTTGTGGAAATGTTAATTATGATTAATCTCATCGTCTATTCAATTGAATTAATAAAATGATGATTGTAATTAACTTCGTGAAGGTCAGGTTAATAAACTTCTAATTTTGTTAAGTCTCATAATTGGCAATCGAATTATCAGTTCGGTTAGAGGCTGATTATGTTCAGCATTACAAAAGCTACTTAAAATTGTTTAAAATTATTGAAAATTATTTAAAATTGTTTTGGAATGTTAGAACAATGCATATGTAAAAATTCATATTTTTACTTGATAAATATTTTTTATTAAAATGAAACGTAACTATTTAAATAGTCATTTATAAGACATATTACCGATATTCAATAAAATTATCCAAAATCTTAGATAAAAATAAAATAATATATGTTTATGATACTTAAATCGTTAAAAGAATACATATTTTAAAAAATAAATAATATTAGTTAAGATTAAGAAAATAACAAAAACTAAAATTTATAAAATACATGTTTCACTCTAAATAAAAAGACATTTGACCTATTTGACTTAAAGTCACTACTTTTAATATTAATATATAAAATAAAGAGGTTTCTACAACTATTTTCACTAGATATATTTTCTATATTCTCATTTTTCACATCAGTTTTAAATAAATTATCAATGAAAAATGTCTTTTAATAATGTGATTTACTTTATATTTAATTTTTATAACTAAAAATTTGTAAATATTCAGACAAGATATATATATATATATATAAGTTAACTTAAAAATTTCCTTAAATCAATTATAGAAGTAGATATGACAAAAAGATTATATAATATAAATAGAATGTATGATAATTCTTCTTAAATCATGTTATTAAATCACAAGAAAAATGAGATTAAAATCCACTCTTTAACTATAAACAAAATATTAAAAATTCAAAAAAATAACAGTGACAATAAACCTTAAAATATAAAACGGAAACTTAGTTTTAAGCACCTGATATACACTCTCTGCATTGCTCCCACGAATTTTTCTTACTATAAAAAAAATATACGATAGTGATCTTGTAGAATTTTCTATCAAAAAAAAAGTACGATATCTTCGAGTGTTAAGTGAATATTATTTTAATTCGTTGTGTTTTTTTAGCAATCAAGTAAATCATAATCTAAACTCTTGTATTTGTAATAAAAGGAATATGCATATAAAATATTTAACTCAAAATTCTTAGCATTAGAATCATTATAACTATTAGAAATACAACAATAATTATAATATGTAAAACAAAATCTATAGAGTAAAAGTAAAAATTGTAAGGTTTTATGTGTTATTTTCAAAACAAATGACTTATTAATTAGAAAGATTAATAAGTAAATAAATTAATAATAAAAAATAAAACAATAATTGGGTTAATGGGGAATTGATTGCTCATAATGATTTAAAAACAAATATTTTGTTAATTGGAAAGATCAATAAGTAAATAAATTAAAAATGAAGGATAAAGAGATGATTAACTAATAAGGGATATATTTGTGATAATGACGACTGTTTAATGGGTCTACTACAATAATAGAATTTATACTTACATAAACAAGGTTTCATCTCCTAAGTACATATATTTATTTGTCATTGCATCTATTAAAATTGAGATATCATAGAATAGAGAGTAATAAAAATATCATTAAATCATCATTCATCTAATATAATCTCCAAAGATAACCATGTCTCACAGAAATTTTTTTTTTGAGTCATTTATCTCATTAAATCTTTAAAATACAAAAAAGGTAATATATATGAATAAAAATATATATCCTATTTTCTTGATGTATATGAGAATCACATAATTTAAATATATATTTTAATTTTAATGTATATGAGAATCACATAATTTTAATATATATTTTAATTTTTTATATTATGCACGAAAAACATTAATTTTTCATAATATAGTTTTACAAAAGCTACCTAGAATATAAGAAGAGTGAAAATTATCTACAAGTAATAGAAGATAAACTACTCTTGAGTAACAAATAAGAGTAAGATGTGATCCTTTGATGATTTTATTTTTTTTATTGATGTTTCACACACTCAATGTCATCTTGATAATTTTAACAACACAAATTTATTTTCCACAATTAATTAATTTAGTTAATATACATCGATTTTGACTTTCTATTGCAATGGAACAACAAAACCATTGTGGTGTCTCAAAATGAAGTCCATTACTTTGACATTCTTGCATTCATATGCAGCATGTACAATAAGTGAGTTTTAATAGACTCTGAGAAGCTTTGATAGCAGAAAAAACAAGAAACCAACATAGATGTTCCACAGAATGGAGAAGAAATGATTTTGTAAGACATCGTGGTCCCCAAAATTGGAAAAAGGTGTGCAAGTTCATAGGCATCTTCCATTTCGGAGCAGGTCAACAAATTCAAAGACCATGTGCATGTTTGGTTTCTCATTACATTTTCTATAGCTATAGCTGTTTTGAAATATTAGACAAGTCGTGATTTTAAATAAAATTTTATGTTAAAATTGGCTCATACTTAAAATGCTACTTTTCAAAACAATTATTGAATTTATCCTTTGTAGCTTAAATAACATTTCAATCACTCTCCCCTTGACCAGTATTTGAAGGAAACGTCGTGGATATTACCTTGAACTCATCACAACTAAAATCCATGTTCAAACACTTTCTATAATCATGTCTTATGCCACTTTAAATAAATGTCACATCTGATTTTATGTTAAAACACTTTCTGCTTTATACTGAAACTGAAGAAAAGAGAGCAACTCCTTCAGCCACCAATTTGATTTTTATTTTACAGTCAAACATGTAGAAATTTTGCGGCACGTGAAGATGAAAAATCTTCCTTCTATCATTTTCAACTATAATTATCTTCTGCCTTAATTAACTTTTTAAAATTATTTAGATTTAGTGTAAAAAATTAACGTTTACCCTTCAGGAAACATCGGTGCACATTCACAGAAATTGCAAAAAATGACACTGCTGCTATTTTAGGTAATAGTATTTTCAAAAATATTGACTTAAATCTCATATGTTGACTTGTATTTACGCTTGTCAGGCAAAGATAATGGAGTTTTGAATTGAGTTTTTCACATACAAATTTGACAATAAGGCTAAACTCGTGCAATAAATTCTCAAGTTCAAAGGTGATTGATTTGATATTACAAATTTTAATAAATAGCTTATAATTAAATATTAACAGTGGTATTTTTTTTGTTAAAACAGATATATAATAAATCAGCACAAGAAAATCCATTCTTGACAACGTGGTTTAATTTACATCTCGTGTTTATGTAATGAGTATTATATATTTATTAGAATTGAAGTTAAATATTCATGATTGCATAATCTTCCAATAATTACTATGGGATATGAATTTCTGTATGTTGCAATGTTGATTAACACAAGACCAAAAAAATATCATACTCTCCTTTGCAATTGGCTTTTGATGAACAAACCTAGTATTTTTCATTTAACAACTTTCGAGTATGTTACGTATGTTCTTAATTGTCCTACCAAATGGAGCATGATATCTCCTTAAAGACAATTTGAAAATATATAATAGATATCAATCTTTATTATTAAAAAATTTTGAACCGTCAATAAAAGATTGTCTATGAATATTTTTTTTTTAATTACAATTTGTATGAAATAGTTTTTCCAGGATTAGGGAAAAAATAAATAACAATTAAAAAAAGTTATACTTGTTGAAATATATCATCTGAACTAGAAATTCAAAAGACAAATAATTTAAATATTAGTAGAATGACACAAAGGATAACTTAGTTCCCGTGTTTCAAATAATGTTTCAGAAACTCCTCAGTAAAATGTATGGAAAAAATTCGTTCAAAATTTAAATTGAAGAAATCTGAAAAATAATCTTAAAATTCAAATTTCAAAGTCATTCTCCCGTTGTTTTGAATTTTAAATTATAAAATGATGAAATATAAAACACATGAATAAACTTACTGCTAGAATAGATAATAACAAAATTAAGAGTTAACAATTTTTTATTCTGAAAAATCTGGAATGAATCTAATTTTGGTTCCTGAAATTAAAAAAAAAAAAAAACTATTTCCTTTAAAGTTAAACAATTTTACATATCTTGCTTAAGATTGAAATTTATTTAAAAAAATAAAAAACTGAAAATATCTTTAAATTAATAAAATCAAAACCAGACCCACTCCAAATTTGAGTAATAAAAGCATAATTTAACCCTACAATTAATAGAGAGGTATGCTTAAAAAAAATAGAGGTGCGAACAGACACAAACTTCCCTAAACCCAAAAGAAGGAATCCAAGTAAGTACGGGCCAGACTAGCTGGAACGGGCTTGTCTATTACTCAATGTTAACAGAGAGCAAAAACGACATTAATAGAGTCGTCGCTTCAGTAAAAAGAAAAAACGAGTGACAAAAGGTTGTGGTTTGTCGTGTAAATTCAGTGCAATGCAAATACCCAAAACAAAACGCAGCATTTTTGTTTGGAGCATACGAAAACCCCTAAACCCCTGGAAATGAAGAAGGCGAAGAAGAGTGTTGAAGAAAATGGGAAAAAGTTCAGAGGTGCGGAGAGGTCAGCGTATTTCGCACGCAGAGAGGCAGCGAAGGTGCTGAGAGTGGTTCTCGAAGGAGACGCTAAGCGCCGAGCTCTTGCCTCCATCAAATCCCTCATCTATCAACCTTCCATTAGGAACAAGAAAGCCACCTTCGCTCTCCTCTGTGAAACCCTAAAACGTAACTAACTCACTAACTAACTAGCTGTCTCTAAAATGTATCATTTCATTCACGTGTTTGGTGTTTCGCCCGCAGATCTTCCAATCATCAAGGATGTCTTGGAAGCTGCTTCCATTCTCAACACCAAGTGGAAGGTCATAAGTCGTAATAACTTCACTGCGTTAACTTTGATTCTTCTTCGTTTTTACTTATTTCTTAACACGATGTGTTGTGTATTGTTGATTTTAGCAGAGGCAACGAGAATTGGTTTATATCATTGTCTATGATATCCTTTTCGGCCAGGTGAGGACTTGTACTTCTACGAATTCTGCAATTCGAACTAGTTAATTATGTGGTTATGCTTAAACTTGAAATTTGTAGGCGGTTTCACTAGTTGGTGATGCAGAGAAGTACCTTAAGCGCCACGAAGATGCCCTGCGTTCAGCTCTTAAACAGCTTTTGTTACAGAGAAATGTGAAGACTGTTAAACAGTTGATTGCTCTGCACGAAGTTCCAGGTCATTTTTCACATCTTCCGGTTTTTATGCATGTTATTAGTTCTTATAGTTTGTGAAATTGGTGCTTTTAACAGTTGATGCGCCGCTATGTTTTGATTTCGAAGTTGATGCTTTATAAATGATGGTTTTGATTACATTTTCAATGGATGCTCTTATGCAGATGTTTCTGTACCTCGGTATGTTCGTGTGAATACGCTTAAACTGGATGTTGATTCTGCCTTGTTGGAACTTCGGAAAAATTACTCGGTAATTTGGTCAAAACATTTCTGATTATCAATATTTTATATTTTAGTCAAAATGTTTACTGAAATAAACTTCCTTGTATTTTTAGGAAAGTATCTAACAGAATTCATGAAAAAATCATCACGTGTACTTAATCGATTTAATTCACATTTTTGGTTGATAAGGATTACTCATTTGTTGTATTAAATAGGTTCAAAAGGATAATCTACTGCCAGAATTACTGATACTCCCACCAGGCACTGATTTACATGATCATCCTCTTGTCAAAGATGGCAGTATCTTTATGCAAGTAAGAAATTACTCTTTCTTTTTCTTTTATTTTTTTTAAAAGTTATATATATATATATATATATATATATATATATATATATATATATATATCATTATTTGTATGTAGGTCTTACTGGATGAAAATGTTAGTATCTTTTGCTGTTTAAGAAACATATTGACATGCAATTCTGATTGCTTGTTTTTCTTTCTTTTATAATCTTTTTGCTAACATGGAGACAAACTTATGTAAAGGGTAAGGCGAGTTCCATGGCAGCACCAGCTCTTAGCCCTCAACCAGGATGGGAGGTGAGTTATTACTGCAATGCATAATAAACATTGAAGATATGAATTTGATTCAATCGTTGGTGCTTTCTACTTCTTCTTTTCCCTTGTAAACATCACCTATTACCATATCATTTATACCTATCCCGTTTCTAGGCTTGAATCTTTCTACATTGGGCTTGCAACTCTTTCACTTGTCTTTCTTTTTAAGAAGTATTTCTGAAAAGAAAAGAAAGTCTGGCCTTATTTCCCTCTTGCAGTAAATTGTTAAATTAGTAGCCTTTTTCATGTTTCTGGCTGTATCTTTCAAGATTTTTCATCGCCATTTAGTAATTAAATAACAGGTCAAGCAAAAAGTAGAATTGATGTGGTCATAACACGTGGGAATCTCTAGTCGATTAGTTTCATGAGTAAGTGTAGCCCAAAATATCTCATGCAATGTAACTTGATAAGGCGAGTAGGAGTGAGCTATTTACTCTGAAATTAGAGACGAATTAAGTATGTTTCATTTACTGTTTAACAGATTATTCTCTTCATACGGGCCAAATTCCTTGTTAAATAGTTGGTCTTCTTATCGGTGATTCAGGAATATTGAAGTATATTGTATTTAAGCTGTTATATTTTGTCTACAAAATATTTGTTTTGGCTTGTATTTTTAAAAACCTTCTTTTGCTTAACATATTAACATGAAATGTTTTTTTCTTCTAATTTACTTGTACAAGTCCTCAGGGATTGTTAATTTGAAGGACAGCAAAGAAATGGCTAAGGTTACCATATGTAAATTAACTACTTGAATAGAAGGGAGCAACCACTCTGTATGTATGTGCCGTGTGCTTGCTGCCTGCTCTTTTAACTGCCATGTTATGAGTGTTCAATTTGTAAATTAAATTATAATATAAAATCACAGTTACCTAAAAGAAAAAAGTAATGTTGATCCATGAGATATTTTGTTATTTGTTCCAATTCTTCCTAATTGCACACCCCAAATGTATTTGAAGGTTATTGATGCATGTGCAGCACCGGGAAACAAAACTATTCACCTTGCTGCCCTTATGATGAGTAGGGGAAAGATTACAGCATGTGAGCTGAAAAAAGAAAGGGTTAAGCGTTTGAAAGACACCATAAAACTATCTGGTGCTTCTAGTATCCTTTGTTGTCATATCTAGATGCTGACTGGTAGCCTTTTCAATGTCACTACAACAAGTGTCTTGGATGTTATTTAAAACGACAGCGTATGCTAGTTCTCTAGAATCCGGATCTCTCTTCTGCATTTATTGTCTCCACAGCTGACGAGCATTAAATTCTGAGATTATTCCTTTTTAGTCAATTTTCAGTCAGGTGGTTCTAATTGTCAAACTTAACCCCAAGCTCAGACATACGAGTGCTGAATGAGGATTTCTTGAACATAAATCCCAAGGATCCTTCATATTCTAAGGTGAAGTATATTTCCTAATTTATAGTTAAATATTTTTGTTTCATTGGGGGTATATTTGGGTGGCTACTCATAGCTTGTCTGATCTTGTACCATCAAACTGGACTCATAATCAATACATCTGCAGTTTGCTTCTAAACTTCAATAATAGTTATTTATGAAATGTTTTTTTTTTTTTTTGGTTTTGTGCCAATGTATTTTTGCATTGGAATAAGGAGTTAAGGATATGTATTGGGGGTCGAGTTGGTCCTCTGTTTGATGAAGTTTTGTAATCTGCTGAATGCTTATGGGAACTTGGATTCTGTAAAAAATGCACACCAGAGTGAAAAAGAGATTTTGTCTTTTATTCATATTTTCTCCTATTGGAGGAGTTAAGCTTCACTGAACCGCAAATCCTCCTGTATTTTTTCTTATTGGAGTAGTTTACTCTTTTAACTTATTGTAAGAACCTATACTGTTTATTTTTCAAAGTGCTGTAATAGCATCTAAGGTTTTTATTAATCGTGTAAGGACTATACAACTTGTCTAGAGATTGTTTGTTACTTTGTCTTACTAATTGCAGCTTTATTTAGTTCATCTGAGTATATGTGTGTCTGATTAGCATTACATCTATCATGCAGGTGAAAGCTATTCTCTTGGATCCTTCCTGCTCTGGTTCTGGTACTACTGCCTCAAGACTAGACCATCTGCTACCATCTAAAACAGAAGGTTAATTTTATTCTACGATGTTCATAGTATCTACCTAGCTATCAAACTCTACGCATGAGAAATGCTTGTAAAATTATTTAGTGGTGGTATTGAAGAAAAGGGTTCGCATATAATAATAAAGTCCTAAAAGTCAAACTTGGCCATTATAAATTAATGTCATGTAAGACCTGGTTTGAAGTATTGAACAATTTTTTAAATTTTAATGCCAGATTAAGTATGAAAATTTTCTCTTTTTTGGTATGACGACTTACTTTTTATCTGTAAACATAGGTCAGGATACTGATATGGAAAGATTGAATAAGCTTGCAACTTTCCAGAGGAAGGCTCTTGAGCATGCTTTACTTTGTAAGTTAGTTCGTTTCTTCCTTGTCAGATCATTTTAGCAATCTTCCTGTTTCTAGACAGTCTTCAAATTCTTTGTTGGGGCAGTTTAGAACTTTTGTTTTTTGTTTTTTCTTAATGATTTCATTCCTTAGCATTCGTACGACAAATATAAACATAATATTTTACCATTTTAAAATTTTTCCAAAATTAAGAAATATTCCAAAAATTAAAATTGTTTCATTTGCTAGTTCAAGCTAGAATGACAGATAAAATCATACACATTTGAATGGTGCCCATTTATCTCAATGTTACCGGGAAATATCTGAGTTGATCGGGGTATAAGTATAAGCAATTTTAAATTACTAAAACACTTATTAATCTATTTTAAAATTTATATAATTATAAATTTTTATTACTATTTGACATTGAAAAGAAAAAAAAAATGTTAATGGTTTGGATGAATATGGTATACCTGTTATTCGATATAGACAATAGTAAGACATAAGGAATAACTATGATTTTATTTTGGGGAAGTCATCCCTAATTCAAGGTCCTAAAAAAATTGTCTATCAACCAAATTCAGAACGAAAATGTCAAATATGAACTTAAGATTTTAAATTTTTTCCGAAATTAAGAAATGTTCCAAAAATTAGAATTTTTTCATTTGGCAGTTCCAGCTCTTGAAAGAATTGTCTATAGTACATGTTCAATCAACCAAATTGAGAATGAAGATGTCATCGAATCTGTTCTTCCCGTTGCCGAATCACATGGATTTCATTTGGCCAAGCCCTTCCCCGAGTGGCAATGCCGTGGTCTTCCAGTGTTTGAAGGCTGTAAGTACTAATTTTGAACAGCAGCAACACTTCCTGGTCTATCATGGTTTTGCACGGTGATTTTTAACTCTTTCTTCTTGCCTTTCAGCTGAATGCCTGATTCGGACAGATCCTGCTAAGCATGGTGAGGGTTTCTTCATTGCTTTGTTTGCTAGGAAAGATGCGATTTCTTCGGAGTGTTCAAATAAAATAATCCTCCACAGCACTCCCGGAATTAAAAACGCGCAGAGAAAAAAGAAACGCATACCGTTTATTAGCACTAACCCATTCAAAATGTGGTTGTATGATCAACTGATGTTGTAGCATCCGAAATTTAAGGTATAAGGTGACCAAGATAAAATTAGAGTAATTCCATTGTAATCCGTATAAAATTATTTAAATTGATTTTTTATATAGAACGTTACATTCTAAAATTATTTTGACGGTATTCGCCCATTTTCTTTCGTGGCTGCATATTAATTGATCGAGTTATCAGAGCCGCGTTCCATGTCATCCACCGCCACATGATTGATGTGTTTTATCCACAGCTGCGTGATTGATGTATAGCGTTAAATGATTGAGATGCTCCCATATCAACAATGATCATGATAAAAATAACACGATAAAGGCATATTAGTACTTCCATGGAGTAGGGGTAATGTGTCAATTTAACCTGCTAAAGAAGCCAGAGTGAATTTTTACGAAACTAATCTGTCCAGCACCCCAATTCAGCTGCCAAAGTTAGCTTGTTAGATTTACTGTATAATTAATCCTTTAATTCTGTTTTATTAACGCAGTTATGAATATTATTATGGAAAGAATAACTTGTACGATAAATAGAAGTCGGTCTCAAGCGTCATTTTGAGTTTTGGAAGTATGTTAATGTTATCTGAAATGTCTATCAACCTGGCAATCCAGGTGAAGATCCATGAATCCATTCCTTTCTCTTATGGAATCACTGTCAATGAACTTTTAATTTAAGTATTATTTTTATTGTATGAATTCTATTATTTTATTCTCTGAATTTTTTATCTTGATATTAATCTTTCATCACATAGCCAGTTAGAGAATGTCCCCATGTGTATCTTTTCTCACCTCAAGGTGGGGTGGAGGTCTACTCTTGGAAATACTGAAACATTAAAAAAATAGAAACAGAAGGAATTAGAAAGATTAAAATTCATTGAAAGACATGCATTACATGAGGGCATTCAGATCACATTCATAACAAAAAACAAGAACATGAAAGACACTCATAGTAGGGACAGACAAAATCTTAAAACCTCATAACATAACATGAAAGCAGGGGTAGACATAGCTGTAGTGCAGTGTAAACACCGATCATGAAAATCTAGGAATTTAGCCAATCTTGACCTCAATTGTCTTGGGCTTCTTGGGCTCAGGAGGAGGTAACTTGTTGACGGTGACAGTGAGCACACCGTCCTGGCAGACAGCTGATATTGCATCTGTGTTGACATTGTCTGGAAGAGTAAACTTACGCATGAACTTACCAACCCTTCTCTCCATCCTCAAATACTTGACCCCTTCTTTCTCCTCCTCCCTCTTCCTCTCGCCGCTTATCAGAAGCACGTTGTCCTCCTCCACCTGCACCTTAATGTCCCCAGATTTCAACCCAGGCATGTCGATCACGAACACGTAAGAGTTTGGATACTCTTTCACGTCCGCCGGTGTGGCAGCCATTGCCTTTGCGTCCCGCACATATGTCCTCGTCGGAGCGCTCAAGTTCTTCTCTGCTTCCTCCGTCAGATCCATAATTCGATGCAGAGTAGAGAACAATGGAGAGTCCAAATCCATCAATCTTATATCCATCTTCTTTTCTTTTGCTCTTGTTGAAATAACTGATCTAAAGTGATTTTGTTATGTGTGCCTTGGTTTATATGCTGAGTGGTGAGTGCATTTTGGCTATTTATAGAGATGTGGGGGTTAGAATGGGAGGTTCCAGAGACAAACACAGAAGAATCGTAGGAAGTTCGAGGAGGTTCGCCACTTAATTCACAAGCTTCTAGTAGGCTCCGGAACACAATAGCGTTTGCGCTTTCATTTCTTAAAAAAAGTTCAAAAAGTAATTATTTCTTGGACTTGCTCTGGCCCATTTTCCATTTCCCTCACATCCAAAAATAATTATCGATAAGAAACTAAAAAAATATATTTATACAATGCAAGATTATTGTTTTTTTCTTTACTTTTTTGTCAAAATGTAAAATAAATTATAAACAATTAAGAACCTTTACTTTGTACGTTTTCGGATATAAAATAAATAACTTACTTTTCACAATTTAGAAAATCAAGAATTAACATTTGATGGTGTTATCATGTTATTTTTGGGATTGTCTAGAGGAACATAAATTATATAATTATTTTCCGTCTAGATGTGCATATATATAGAGAGAGAGGAGTGTAGTAGTGGCATTTTTTTATTTTATTTTGAAAGTGGAGTTAGATTTGCTGAGTGAGATGTATACATGGGTGGGTTTTGCCTGAATGCATGATACGTGGTTGTCCAGAAGGATGATTCCCTTCCACGTGCCTCGTAGCTTACACATACTGTAACACCTGCCCTTTTTTCCTTCAAATTCAAGAAAAATAGTTTTAAATAAGTTATATTTTAAAATTATTTGTTTCATATTTATTTATTATAAATTTAAATAAACTAATAATGGTATGTGTTTATTTTATTTATTTTTCGTTATGAACAATAAATTTATCCACGTTTATGCTGATATATTCGAATTGTAAAGACAAGACTTAAATAAGGGTCGGACTGCACAATAAAACATTTTATCCGTCGATACTTTGCAATAATGGTTGTCGTAAAATATATGATTAGTCATACCTATATTAAGTGTAGCAGGAATGTTACATTTTTCGGTAAAATTACAAGTTTTTCCAATGATTTTCAACATATATTTAAAAATTTTGTATTCGTAAAAGTTATTAATCTACGAAATCATAAATAGGTACTACATAGAAGATAAGACGATTGACCTCTTCATTATCCTTCTTAATCTTATTTCTTTTTAAATTGATTAATTAAGCACGAAATACTTCAAAAAAAATATTTATATGTATTATTAATATAAATTTTTATAACGATACTTTTATTGAATATTTAATAAAATAGTCCGCGCTCACGATAAACTAAATTATTTGATATTATACACTATCATCGCTATAGCACCAAATTCATTCCTTGGAGCCACTTTTTTTTTACATCGTTGTGAAAGGGGAAGGAGAACATCTTAAGTTTCCAAAGTAAAAAATTAACTTCAATAATAACTTTAAATCATGTATCATTTTAATAATAACTTTAAGAAACTTATTTATTGAAAACATTGATAAACTATATATAACAAAGTGTTTTGTATTTCATGATAGTATAAAACTTGTCTATGTTAGTGAAGGCAGAAGAAATTTAGATCTTTTATGTACATTATTTTTAGATTCGATTTTAAAATTTATGCTCGTGAAGAAAATACTTTGGAGAAGCTTTTACTTTAGACTTTAGCATGACAAAACTCTAAATTTCTTCTCTCACGTTTTAAATTAAATAATACTTTAGAAAAATTAGTTATGAGTAATTTCTTTAATCATATTTATACATTCCCTAAATTAGACTTTTAACAAGAAAGAAACATGTATGATTAAGATATAAGAATTACAAATTACTATAATTTATGTTAACCAATATTAATATAAATTAAAAAATATCCAGTAATAATCATTATAAATTGATAAATACATGTTTTAATATACACATACTAATGAAAAAAATATTGGTTTCACATCCATTAAAAATGTTAGTTGATTTTTTTTAGTTTATAAAATAAAAAATATTATATTCTATAATTAAATCTAGGTCACATTTATTATAAATAATATCTAAATTTAAATATAAATTTTTTAAAATAATAATATTAAAAAAATTACAGTAATTTAAATATATTAACCATTAGATATTTAAGTTTAATACATATAATAATGTATATTTTATATTTAAGACCTATCTAATTGATGATGAACATCCTCCTCAACTTGTCAAACATTCTCCCTATTCTCGTGCGTTTTAATACATTGACTATTTGAATTTAGTTTTGTAAAAAATAACAAGTACTAAACCATGTTAGACAAGATTACTAAAAGAAGTGGAAGAAGAATACTAGTTACATAGAATAAAAAAAAATATACAAAAAAATAAAGATGCAATTAAATATTTAATGATATTGAACCATTTTTGTAATATTCTTTATCAAACTGTTTTATTATTGATAGGAAATTAATCCTCTTTTCAAGTCAAAATATGATATAACTATTTCTTAATTTGGTATATTGAGATTAAAAATGTGTATTATGTTTTATAACCTAGGAGTTGTCATTTTTTTGCGTTAAATCAATATATATTTATTAAGAAGTCTATTTTCTTAATTTCTTGTTTATAGTCTAAAATAATCTTCATATTAGATCACTTATTATATTTAATTAATCTAATTGTAAATAGACATAAGTATTATGATATAATTTGTAATCCACATTAATTAATTATAGATTATAAAATCCTGATAATGTTTGTATCACAAAATTCTTTAAATATACAATTGTATGATTTATAAGAGGACATATTTACTATGTCATTCTTTTAGGAGTTATAAAACAGATTTGGTGTGGTAAATAGTAAAATGCAAAACATTAGAAGAATATATCAGTCTCAATATGTTAAGGTGGATTTGGATGATCGATTAAAAGACATAATTCCTTATTTTACGAAATAATCTTTTCAATAATCACATGAAAATTTAACCTTTACACATTAGTTAAAATAATTGGTTTTGAAGTCTGGTTTTACAACTTTTACCCATTAGTTAAAAATATGTAAATGTTGTGTGTGGTAGTGTGAGCATTTTAACATTTATGCCAAATAAAAAATTGTGCCAATATAGTATGTCAAATCAAAAATTAATTTGAAAAATAATACATATTACATGGATCAAGATGAAAACCAATATAGTATGAGTCTATTCCTACATTAATGTTATATAACAATTTATGTAAAAATGACAGTTTCTTGTACTACTTTATGGTAAATATGAATATACTATGTTGGTTAGATGCATAATTGATTTGTTATATTTACCTTTTATATTAGTTATTAATTATTAACCAATATAGGATATATATCTTTTACATTAGTTTATGTAGGATGTCTATCATTTATAGTAACTATAAACTGAAATAAAAACTTTTTCAATCATTATATAGATAATATATAGTTTAACATTTATATTCAATTTTTAACCTATATACAACTTGGAAAACAACAGTAAATGTTCTTATTAGAGTATTTTTTTTCATGATTTATTTTCTTAAATCTCCTTAGATATGAAAAAAAAGTAATTCTTAGTTTATTTTTTTAAAATAAATTAAATGGAACATGAAATTGATATCCATGTTTGTTTTATTATGATTAAAGTATGTTTTACTTCCGTCAAATCCTATTAGAAAAATAACCATTATATACCCAAGATAGTTATATATTTATGAAAAAGAAAAGACAAAGAGAGAAAATTATGAATAAAATAAATTGATAAATTGAAAAGTGAAATCTTAAATTACATATTAAATTGCAGTGAAATATTCCGTGGTTACTTTTTTACAATATGAATATGCTAATAGAAATGTCTCTGAAGAATAATACACCTAGAAGATTAAAAATATGAAAAAAATAATTCTTTTGTAAAAACAAAGGAGAATAAGGTACACTCAAAGTTAATAACTTTCTGTTTCATTATCTGACGTTCAACTTTTAAATTTCACATATTTTACTCGGATTTTAGTTGACGGTTTGACCAAATTAGTTTATCTCTGACATAGTGTGAGTGCTGACATAGTATTCTATTTAGCACATGTTATGTCCTACACTGTAATTAAACACTTGCGTTTATGTCGAATATTAAATAAAACGGCCCAAGAATTTAAATAATAATACAAATAAAAGAAAATAAATGACAATACAACATGTTTATCAATAATGTGTGTAACAAGACAATACAATCACAATGGAGGAAAAAGTTTATTTAAGACAAAATCTAAAAGAAAAAAAGAATGAAAATAATGCAAGGACTTCAAATAAATAAATAACAGTGAACCAGATTTGCAATAAAAAAAGTTTACATTCCCACTCATAGTGGCCATGGTTGGGTGCTTTTCTGAGTGATGATGATAAAACTTTTAATGTGTTTCTATCTTAGATTTTGTTGGATGAGTATATACATGATGATTAACAAGAGTTGTTTATTAGTATTATTTATAACTAAAAGTATTATTTCAATTTGATATATATATATATATATATATATATATATATATATATATATATATATATATATATATATATATATATATATTTTTTTTTTTTATATATATAT
>Ga0099825_1001983_pt1 | contig 26777 bp, 13 predicted proteins | sample SiratroredBW_FD_76838 | JGI IMG/M metagenome (GOLD analysis project Ga0099825, IMG submission 76838) | Root nodule microbial communities of legume samples collected from California, USA - Siratro red BW | ecosystem: Host-associated > Plants > Roots > Nodule | place: USA: California | collected... | reverse complement strand
TATATATATATATATATATATATATATATATATATGATAAATAAACATATTTATACAAATATTTTTTTACAACTGAGTATATAAATACTCATTAATAACATTATTCATGTAGTCATAAAGACAATATAGTTTGAGAACATATAATATCTATAATAAATAATATTTAAGTTAATAACATTAGATATTTAATAAATACATATTATATCTCCACTATTTTTTATAATAGTCATTTAATCTTTTGTAGAAAAATTACGGAAATTAATAAATTTTTATTTTAAATATAACTTTAAAGGAGTTATTCATCACATTGTTTTTAGTTTTGTTACATTTCAGAGTATATTTATGTATTATTACATTTTCTCTTTATTATTATAACTATTTTTTCTCTTTCGTATTAATTAAATTAAGGAAACAATTGAATAAAAATAATATTAACCTCAAATTTAAGAAATGTAAAATAAATGAACAATTTGTTTTCTTTCTTAAAAAGCTGACCATTAAAACGTAAGTGAGAGAATATTGATTAAGTGTATTAACTTTTAAAGAGATTAAGTGTTTTAATAAGTACATATATTATATTATTTATTAAATATCATTAAATGTTTTATTAAGTAATAAATATATATTTAATAAATAACATAAAGTTGGTAATGTCATTAAAGCAGTATATTAATATTTTATAATGAAATTAAATTTTAATTTTAAAGATATAGTATTTAATAGATAACATTAAATTTAATTAATGACATTTAGTATTTAATGAATAGTATATATTATATTCATTATATTTGAGTTAAAAAAAAGTAAATCTTTAAATACTTTTATAAACTTTTATAAACTTTTAAATTATGTAATTCAAGTAACTTACTAAATTAAACATTTGTATTCGATGTTGATTAATTTGTTTTTTCAAAAGTTTTCAAGATTTTAATCTTAATTGAGATTGTTTTTAGTTTGATTATAATTATTTAGATTGACATGCATTGAGGTTATTTTTATGATATTGATGGTCAGAGTTTCTCTTGCCGACCTTATTTTTTTTTATCGATGTTGACCGACAAAATTTTCCAATTGAAAAATAATAAAAAGAAAAAGAAAAAAATCCTAGTTAATGGTGGCTAATTTTTTTTAGTGAACATTAAAAAATAAATTATAAAAAGTTATTGACAAAAAATAACATATTTATAATAATTGAAAAAATTTTACTAGTACAAAAAATGCATTTTACGTCAGTATAATACGTCGTTTAAAATAAAACTTATGTAAACAAAAGTGTGATGATATTTTTGTAAATATTTGAAGAGATATTACGTCGGTTAACTAAAACTCGACGTAATACACCCTATTTTACGTCAGTTGCTACTCAAAACCGATGTAGAAAAGATTGAAAAAAGTAAAAAATTGAAATTTGAAAACTTTTTAATGGCGTTGAAGATACTACGTCGGTAGCCCATATTACATCGTTTGGAACTTTTCAACTGACATAATATTCTCCTCTTGGCGCACAAGTGAATTTTGAAGAAAATTTGGTAAAATTTGGTTAGATACCATGTTGGTTAGGAGCTCCGAACCAACGTAGTATGTCCTTCGAGTTAAAATTAGAGATTTCAAGAGAGATATTAACTCTTGTGTATCATTTTTCTCTTACCTTTTCTTCTCCTTCACCTATCTCATCAGCCTCGCTGCTTCCTTCGCAGCCTCGCTGACTTCTCCTCTCAACCTTCACGTGGTGCTGCTTTTATTCTCACTAGTTTTCATTTGTATTTTGTATGGTGCTGCTTTTTCTTCTCACTAGTTTTCATTTACATCTTTGTTGTTCACTGGTTTTGCTAGGATTCGTTCAGTGTGCGCAAGCTTCGTGGTTGTCTCGGTTAAATGCTTGGTTCAATACCCCTTGCCTCTTCTCTTTGTAAGAGGTTAGCAATTTTGTAAAATTCATTAAAAATAGTTAGAAATTTTTTACTCAAATTTTTTATCAGCATCTTGATTTAGTATATATTTAATGATACAATTTTTATATTGTATAGGCTTATCACAGATTTAGGGTTTCAAAAATTTAGGACGAAAAAACTTCAAATAGCCATAACTTTTGATAGAGAGCTCGGATTGAGACGCTCCAAAAATGAAAGTTGCTCAAAATGGGGTAATGCATTCGCTAACCAATAGTCGAAGGCTATTGGCCTCCGAAAATTCCAAAATTCCATCGTTTAGGTTTTTTATTTCTTTGTTATTTTTCACCTATTTTTTTAGATTGTAGCCTTTTTTTTCACATATATATACTTGCTAGAAAATTCTAAATTTTTTTGTGGTGTTTTCTTCTATCGATTAGAGATTTATTAACCTGTTATTTTTTAAAAGGAAAATGACTTTTTACATCGGTTGTAGCTTACAATCGACGTATAAAGTTCTCTATTACGTTGGTTCAAGCTCTAATTGACGTAGTATCCACTTCTTACGCTGTAATTCAATTATTTTAGTTGGGTATATATTGTTGGTTTCTATTTTCAACCGACATAGTGACTTACATATTACGTCGCTTGCATAACAGATGTTATATGTCCAAGACTTTCTACGTCGCCTATATCTACATCGGTTCTAAAACCGACGTAAAAGGTCATTTTTCTACTAGTGTTTATACTATTTCTCATTTAACTTTAATAAAAAAACCATTTCAGATAAACAAAATATAGTTTCAGACTGCAAAACAATTAATAAAAAAAGAAGAAAAGAAGAAAAAAAGAACAAAAAAAAAAGCTAGTTTAAGCGAAATTATTTTCACTTGAGTCAAAATGGAACTCACTTGAGTGAAAATTCCTACGTTTGAGTGAGAATGGACCTCACTTGATCAAAACTTTCTTCGCCTTAGCGAAAATTAACCTGAGAGTACCTGCTTTTTCCAAAGAGCTTGCTCGATTATGCGAGACTTGGAGAGTAAATTTTTCTGCATAATTCACTTGAGCAAGATTCCTCCGCTTGAGCGAAAGTGAAAAAATAATTTCTCAGAAAACTAACTTCTATGTCGAAGTATTAACATGCATTCAAGGTTAAAAGTACTACATAAAGTCCCCAAATACATGAAACTTATATACAATTATATACATTGCAAAAGAAAGACAAACTTAAAGTCATAAAGTCTTCAAATACATTAAACATATGTAAAATATATACATAGCAAAAGAAAGACCAAATTAAGGTATGTACTCCTTAAGGTGCTTAAAAACCTACATATGCATCTACTTGTGTATAGTACAGTCGTCTTTGTTCACAACACAACAAGACAAACAAGGGTAAGCTAATAAAATAATGTTTTCAACTTGAAAAAGTAAAAGGAAATGAAGTGAATAGATTTAAGAATTTAAATATCAATTCTCAAGTCAAATACAAATAGGTCTATAGTCCAATCACAATCTTTTATACTCTATTTCAAGCCTATTAACATCACTTTAGCACCAAGGCTAAGCATGTGATTTGATGAAGTCAATAAAGACCATTGCTTGCTGAAGTTTCTGATGGATTGGATCTGGACTATGTTAGATCAATGCCTAGCACGTGAGCTGATGAAGATTGCCTCATGAAGAATCTGTTGGAACCAACCTGAACCAACCTAGATAAATGCCTAGCACGTGAGCTGATTCGGTCTTGGTCCTTAGTTGGGTTTGTGTGATGGTGATTGGCTTAGTCCTTAATCATTAGTGGCATGGTTCATCATTCCTGAGGTGCTAAGAGATTCACAAATAATTTTATTAAAACTGGTTTAAAGAAAAATAGCCCAAACTATTTTTTGCTGGAAAAGGTTTTCAATCAATTGAATTTCTAAAACAATCGATTGAATGTAACAGTTATTTCTGTTACTACTGGAATTTTTGACTGGGTCAACTAACGGTCAATTCAATCAATTGAATGGTTTGTTGAATTAATTGAACTGTGATAGCTAAGTTGTTTTAAAACTGATTTGGGTATTTAAAGGAATGGGCACTATCATTTTCAGTAATCTAAGATTTTCGAAAAGCATTCCTTGAGATTTTCTAAGTGAGATATAGCGCCCCTTTTGTGAGATCATCCTTTGTCAAAGCTTTTCAAAACAAGAAACCTCCAAGAACGTGAATCTTTAAAGCATCCTTGAGTGAGGTTCTTGCGACTTTGGTTCTGGACCAAAGCTAATTCTTTTACACCTGATCTTCATTCTTTGTAATCTATTTTGTGTAGAAGTACTGTGTGATCAATTGCTGATCTTGCTGTTTTGTAATCTGTTTGTTGTTTTCAATTAATGGGTCTGTAATTGAGTTGGTGCAGTGGGTTTCTGTACTGTTCTCACATCTGCTAAGGGGTTCAGTAGAGTGTGAGTGCTGCGGGGAGCAGTGTTGCTTGCGGACTGCAAGTGTTGTGGTGCAGTGGGTTTCTGCACCACAACACACTAGCTGAAGGGGTTCAGTGAGATGTGGGTTTACTGCTGGGAGCAAGGGTTGTAAACTGATCTTGTGATTGTTTAGTGGAAATCTTTGCTAGTTTGCAAAGGACTAGACGTAGCCGTGGACTAGACGTAGCCGTTGAGGAAGGGTGAACCAGGATAAAATCTTTGTGTTCTTGATTTCTTCTTCTCTCTTCTTGATCTTTTTATTATCTGTTTGCTTTCGATTAATAAATTGTTCACTGAATCTGTTTACATATAATTGAATCAACTATTTTTGGGTTATTTCTAATCTACTGGATTGTGTTTAATCATCTTGAATCTGGATTAACACATTTCTATACTGTAAACTGTTTTCCGGGTTTATCTTTGATAATTTTCGCTGTGCACAATTGATCGTTTACTGGACAGTCTAGAAATACACGAGTTGATTGATTGAATTAATAATTTTCATTCTCTATTTCAAGAACAAATCAGATTTGCGAAAAGATTTTGAAAGTTCAATTCACCCTCCTCTTGAACTCGGTCTAAACCTTATTTTACAATCACAATGATTCATTGCAATCACCGTACCTTGATTTCCTTTCAGTCTCCAATACTCTGATTTTGTTTCGATCAAAATGATTGCATATGGACTCATCATTTAGTCATAACAATAATCATATCATTTCAACCATTCTAAAGCTTATAAGGGCATATGTAACCATGGTACCTTGATTTCCTTTCAATCTCCAGTACACTGGTTTCATTTCAACCGAAATAATTACATATGAGCCTATAACTCAATCATCATACATAACATATAAATTCAATCATACTGAAGCATGTAGATGCATATGTAACCATGGCACCTTGATTTCCTTTCAACCCCTAGTACACTGGTTTCATTTAAACCAAAATGATTACATATGAGTCTATAACTTAGTTATCACACATAACATATCAATTCAATCATACTGAAGCATATAGATGCAATGTAACTATGGTACCTTGATTTCCTTTCAACCTCCACTACATTGGTTTCATTTTAACTAAAATGATGATTTATAAATCTATAATTCACACATCACACATATCATTTCAATTCCATCATACACAACCATATCAATCCAACACTTCACAATGCTCAAAAATAGTTCTTGTCTATGAAGCTATCAAATCACAGTTCATATTAGATACATAATAAACTAATTTCATCATACGACACATATGTAATAGAAATTGAAACTTAGAACCAAAACTAATCACAGTCAGCTTTTAATCAAAGTTACTATTGAAATACTTAAAACTAACTTCCCTTACTTAAGACGACGATTCCTAAGTCAAATCCTTCAAGCAGACAATGACATCAATCCAAACTCTAGGGATCTAGTACAAGTAATCAAAATAACACTAAATTTCAGTATAATCTTAATCAATTTGAGAGGAACACTTTTCTCAACTGTTCCCACTAATATTGATGATAAAAACTTAAGGAAAACATAGAACAAAGGTTCTTCAAAGTAAATAGGAACTTACTCTGATTGAGATTCTGATTGGTTAGAAATGCCACAGACTCATCAAATACTATAGGGCTTGATCAGATTCTGAAACAAATAGAATATGGCGAGTGAAATATAGAGAGAAGGGAGAGATAGATATGGAGAGGTGTGGAGGGAGAGAAAAGAAAAGTTATGTGTGTGTTTTGTTACGGGGGCCTACATTATCCCCAACTACAAAAATTTTTGTCCTAAAAAATTTAGCTTACTAAGGAAAAGATTAGGATATGATGCTTGACTTTCCTCTTCTATTTCCCAAGTGGAATCACTAGGTATGAGATCCCATAAGAATTTATCCATAAGTATATTCCTTCCATATAGTTGTTTCATATGAGAATCCAAGATCTTGATTGGCCTTACTTCAAAAGAAAGATTCTCTTTCACTAGCACTGAATCCAATTCTAGAATGTGACTTGGATTAGGCACATATTTCCTTAGCTGAGATATATGAAAAATGTTGTGAATATTGGCTAATGGAGGAGGTAAAGCAAGTTCATACGCAATAGGGCCTATCCTTTTAAGAATCTGACAAGGCCCTATAAACTTTAGAGTCAACTTCTTTGATCTGATCGCTCTTCCTACACCAGTGAATGTTGTAACTCTTAGAAAGACATGGTCACTTACAGATAATTCTAAAGGTCTTCTTCTTTGATTTGCATAAGAATTTTGTCTACTCAAAGATGTTTTCAATCTTTCTTGAATTTTCTTAACTTTCTCATTGGTTTGTTGTATCAATTCTGGTCCAATCAACACACTGTCACCATCTTGAAACCAATGTAGGGGTGTTCTACACTCTCTACCATACAATGCTTTAAAGGGAGTCATTCCAATGCTTGCTTGGTAGTTATTATTGTAGGTGAACTCCACTGGAGGTAGAATTTCATCCCAATTGCCCAAATGATCTAACACACAAGTCTTGAGCAAATCCTCTAAGGACTGAATAGTTCTCTCTGATTTTCCATCAGTTTAAGGATGGTATGTTGAACTGAGCCTCGACCTAGTCCCTAAAGCTTCTTGAAGTGTTTGCCAGAATCTCGAGGTAAATTTGGGGTCTCTATTTGATACTATACTAGAGGGCACACCATGTAATATAACCATCTCGCTTATATAAATATAAGCCAACTTTTGCATAGACATTCTCAAATTGGTTGGTAAAAAGTGTGCAGTTTTGTCAACGTGTCTACAATGACCCATATAGAATCATGCTTCTTCAAAGTATGTGATAAGTGAGTAATGAAATCTATTGAGATACTATCCCACTTCCACGCTCAAATGTCTAACTAAGTTAACATGCCTCCAGGTCATTGATGTTCAATCTTGGATTTTTGACAAGTAAGACAAGCAACAACAAACTTGGCTGCAACATTTTTCATACCAGGCCACCAATAAGACTTCTTGAGATCTTGATACATCTTAGTCATACTTGGATGCAAACTGATCTTGCTTTTATGACCTTTAGATAAAACTATTTGTTTTAACTCATGGTCTTCTGGTATACTTATTCTATTTTGAAACTCAAAATATCATCTGCTCCCAAAGAGAAGTCTTTAGCTTTATCTGTGCCCAAAACACTAAAGATGTTCTTCAATTTCGAATCCTCGAACTGCTTCTCCTTCACCCTTTTCAAAAACTCATTAGTTATAACGAGTACATTACAACTAATGAAATTTGATGATATAGAAATCTCCAAATTCAAATTCTATACATCTTTAATTCATTCCTGCTCTTTTATTATAAGTGATGACATTTTTATTTTCGTACAACTCAAACCATCATCAACAACATTTGTTGTCCTAGGATGATACAAAAGTTGGAAATCATAGTCTTTTAAGAACTCAATCTATCTCCTCTACCTCATATTAAGCTCTCTTTGATAAATAAATACCTCAAACTTTTATGATCGCTGAATACTTTAAAGCTAGCTCTATAAAGATAATGCCTTCAGATTTTTAAAGCAAAAACAATCGTTGTCAGTTCCAAGTCATGAGTTGGGTAATTCCTTCCTTGCACCTTTAGCTGCCGAGAAGTATAAGCAACAAATTTCTTATTCTTCATCAACACACAACCCAATCCCTGTTAGAAAGCATCACAGAAAATAATAAAAGGTTGATGTATATAAAGAATTGTCAAAATAGGAGCATTAGTCAACCTTCTCTTCAACTCTTCAAATATCCTCTCACACTGCTCCATTAATGTAAAAGGTGATACTTTCTGGTTAGTTGAGTAAAAGGAGAAACTATCTTAAGAAAGCCTTTTATAAACCTCCTATAATATCCTGCTAGCCCCACAAAGCTTCTAATTTTTGTAATAGTCTTAGGACATTCCCATTGAAGTACAATCTCCACTTTAAAAGGATCTTTTGAGATTCCTTAAGCAGAGATAACATGTCCTAAAAACTGTATATCAAACATCCAAAATTCACATTTTGAAAGTTTGGTGTACAACTATTTTTCTCTCAAAATGTTCAAAATAGTTTTGAGATGTTATGCATGTTCTTTTATTAAATGAGAGTAGATCAGGATATCATCTATGAATATCACCACAAGCTTATCAAGAAAAAGCCTAAAGATTCGATTTGTATAACCCATCATGATAGATGAAGCATTGGTCACTCCAAAAGACATAAGCAAAAAATTCATAATGGTTGTATCTTGATCTGAAAGTTGTCTTTTGAACATCTTCAACTTTAACTAAGATTTGATGATAACCTAAGCGCAAGTCTATCTTTGAAAAGATAACTGCTCCATGTGCTTGGTCCAACAAGTCATCTATTCTTTGAAGAAGATATTTGTTCTTGATTGTGAGCTTGTTCATAATCTATACACAGACGGGATAAACATTCTTTCTTCTTTACTAACAGTATTGGAGCTCCTTGTGGAGAAACACTAGGTAAAATGAACTGTTGCAAACTCTATTTCCCTTTTAGGTGGAAGTATTGGAATCTCATTAGGGAATACATTAATAAACTCCTGAACTACATCCATATTTTTCTAAGTCTTATCATCATCCACAAAACAAGCAAAGAGCATGAAACATTTTACATCCTTATGTACCTCTCTTTCAATTTGTTGAGCTAAGATAACTTGCACACTTTCTGAGTCAGGAAAAATCAACTTCTTCTAACTGCAGTCTATTAGAATATAATTAATAGACAACCAATCTATTCCTAATATTACTTCCAAATCCTTCATTTGTATGCAGATCATATTGATATTGTACTTCCGTTCATTTATAATTATTGGACACTTAACACACATAAATCAAGTTACTATAATACCTTTAGTTGGTGTGAATACCACCAATTCAACATCTAACTCACAAACTGGAAATTTAAGTTTCTTAACACAATCAATAGAGATAAAGGAATGAGTTACTCCATATTCAAACAAAACAGATAACTGTGTACCTAGAATAAAGAAAATACCTCTGATGAGGGCAAACTTTAATCATATGCGATCCACAACACCTAAAACATTTGACATTAGGTGATAATTGAGGGTTGAATCCTCCACTATTGAAGGATTGCAGCCTGGAGTAAGGTTTCTTCTTATCTTCATATCATTGTTTGCTTTTGGAGGGTCTTCCTATTGTTTATGGCTTAAAAACTTTGCTACTACTCTTCAAATTTTCCACCACCTTGGCTTTCTCCACTAGAGCAAGAAATCTCTAATGGATATAAGAATCACGACATCTTTAAGCTTTATTGCCTCAACCCAAACTCAAATTTTTCTACACCTCCATGCTTTAATAATAGTTTGGGTATTGAACTAGCCAATTTAAATTTACTAGCATAATCTGTAGAAAATAGGTTTAGGCTGAGTTCAAGAGGAGGGGTGAATTGAACTATTAAAACTTTTCAAAAACTTTTTGCAAATACTGGAAAGTATGAAAGATTTAATGAATATTCTTTATTAATTCACTGATCAATGAAATTTAGAATTACACATTAGGATGAGGCCATTTTCAATGGATTCAGAGAAGATAAGTTAAAATGCAGTATGCACTCTAGGATGAAGGGAATAAGATGAAGTGTGTGATCAAGTGTTCTATGCTCGTGCTATATATAATGCATGCTGCCACACATAAGACAAATTTGAAAATTCAAATTCAATTTATGCAGTTATTCACGCAATTAGAGCATTGAAAGACAATTGAGTAAAATATTTTCAGTTTGGATTTTATAAGCAATAAAACTGACAGAGATTTTACTTAGCTTCAGAGTTTGTTGCAGCTTTGACTTGTTGACTTCCAATGAGTCTGTGACAAGTGGTGCTGAGTAGCTTATCAGTCTTCACATGCACTCTACATTTGATGCCAGCTCAGCCCGGTCAAAGCTTTTTGGCTTGTCTTGGAAATTTTAGCAGAATCTTTATATTTCCCATATAGTGTACGACTTGTAACCGCTTATTAACCATAGGTCCTTAAGTTTCCCTTCTCAGCTTTCTCTGGCTCCAATCAATTAATCAGCAATTAAATCAAATCAGATATTTCGCATTAATTGTAGTAGGTTTAGAGAAATTTCAGTAAATTCATTGATGACACAAATATTGCATAAAATATAATTCATAATCAATTAGCAAATGGTCGAATGATTTAATTAATATTTTTCAAATCAATAAACCTTTCTTTATTAAGGGGTTTTGTAAACAAGTCAGCCAATTGATTTTAAGAATTAACAAATTAAATCACACAATGACCCTTAATTACATGATCTCTAATACAATGGTGACATATTTCAATGTGCTTAGTTCTAGAATGTTGTATAGGATTCTTAGTTAAATTCATAGCACTAGTATTATCACAAAATAATGAAATTTTAGACAAGTTAATACCAAAGTCACTTAGCTGTTGTTGAATCCATAAACTTTGTGCACAACAGCTACCAGCTGCAATATATTTAGCCTTTGCAATAGATAATGCAACACAAGCTTGCTTCTTACTGTGCCAAGAGATCAAACTGGACCCTAGTATATGGCTCGTTCCACTTATGCTTTTCCTGTCTATCTTACATCCAACAAAGTCACTGTCAGAATAACCAATCAGATTTAAAGATACCTCACATGGATACCATATTCCCACATCAATTGTTCCTTTGAGATACTTTAGTATCCTCTTGGCTGCCATGTAATGTGACTCTTTAGGTTGTGCTTGAAATCTTGCACACAAACATACGCTGAACATAATATTTGGTCTGCTTGCAGTTAGATACAAAAGTGAAGCAAGGAGACCTCTAAATCCGGTTTGATCATAATCTTTACCATTTTCATCCATATATAGTGAACATCCAGTGGCAATTGGTGTAGATGCTTCTTTACAATTCTCCATGTCAAATTTCTTTAATAGTTCTCGACAATATTTAGATTGGCAAAGAAATGTGCCATGCTAAAACTATTTAATTTGTAAGCCAAGAAAGTAATTAAGTTCTCCCATCATTGACATCTTGAATTCTCCCTGCATCGCCTTAACAAACTGCTCACACGAAATTTCATTTGTTGATCCAAATATTATATCATCAACATATACTTGTACAAGTATAATATCATTGCATACTTTCTTGATGAACAATGTTTTATCAATTTTTCTTCTTTCATAGCCTTGCGAAAGAAGGGAATTACATTGGACCTACCGAAATAAGCTTGCTAGTGAAAATGTATTTGGCTGAGTTCAAGAGGGGTGAATTTAACTTTATAAGATTTTTGACTTTTACAACAATGAAAACATTTTTCACAAATAGAAAACCTTTAGTGAATCTCAATGATCAATGATATGAGTTGCAAAGGAAAAATAAATCGATTTCAGCACGGATAAATCAATTTATTTTTCTGGCAGTGCTACCAACAATTAATACTGCTCTCAATGAGGATCATAACACAACAAATTTGAGTCACAACAGAATATCTAAGCAAAACAATACACACAGCCAATCCATAGTATAATATCTAATCAAATACCAATCTCATTAAGAAATTAATTATGCTAAATCAATAGGTTAATGATCAACTTAGCATTTTTAATTTTGATGTTACTGAAGTAACAGAATGTAGTCCAACACAAATGAGATTCCTAAATCAGCCACCGCATTGTTGAGAAATTACCAAATTAATTGTTAATAGAAGAATTAATCAGATGAAAATAAATGAGGCAATTTAGCAACAAATGGATGGTATATTTGATAAAACTGGATATGATAATTCAATAGTTCAGCAGTGACAATGATTAAACTAGTCAAGAGCAAGAATGAACCAAGTTGAATGACAGTGTATAGAACAACAAGGCAAATTTGAGTTTGCTCTGCTTGACAGAACCAATTAATCTACCAAACACAATATCAAATCAAGAATTGTTCAATACCCATTCTATTAATGAAAAATAAGATCAAGATTGCAACAAGAGATTATGAAGAACAGTGAGTTAAGGCAGTTCTTTTAAACAATAACCGAATACCAATTTTATGAACAATTAAGATGACAATTTTACAACAAATTTTATTGAGCAAATCAGATTAACCTATTATGTAGAAAAATGATGTAACCAAACCAGTCACAGGAAAAACACAATTATAGTGCTAGGATGATGGATAAAAATGTGTATCTTGTAGTAAGAATTTTAAGAACAATGCTATTGCACTAAAAACTTCAAAGATGTACAACCACAAACACCCAACAGAGTAGAATGACCCCAAATCAAATCTGTGATGAACTGGACAATATGCAATATAGAAATTTACTGCATTATGCAGCAATTGAATTAAAAAACAAAATAATTTACACTTGATAGAAGTATGCAGCTTAAGAATTCAAACAAGAGTGTAAGAGAAGGGTCAAGAAAGAGAGACACAGGCAATTTATTCTAGTTCACCCTTCCTCAAGGGCTACGTCCAGTCTTCTTTGCCCCACTAGCAAAAAAAGTTTCACTTAAACATTCAATTGTATAATTACAGTCAATCACACAATTCTCACACCCTGCAAGAACCAGGAACACCCCTGAATTATTTGAACTACACCCCACAGCCCCAAACAATTCAACAAGACACCGAGGCTAAACCCTATAGCCCATACCTTATGCAATTGTTCAAAGTTTATACAAATTTACAGTGAAACAACACAAAACTTGAATCAAACAGGTTCAAGAAAGGTTGGGAAATTCCCTGATTGGCGCATCAAGAGAGGCCTTTGCACAGTCTTGAAGGAATCCAATAGCATAGTACTTTGGTCAAGATTTATTCTTCAAGAAAAAGCCCCTTTCAATTGATCAAGAAATCCCTAGGTTTCACAAATTGTTTTCTCATAGTAATTCTCAATTGATTCTTTGTATCGCCTTGCTCCTTTGCGCGTGAGAAAACCCTCTATTTATAAAAGTGAAAAACCCAAAACAGTTTTGATAAAACAGTTACGCAGTTTTGTCCAGTGCACGAATAAATCGGTTTCACTTATCCTGAAATCGGTTTATTTTCATCTAGTGCTGCATTTTCGAAAATTGTTTTTACCAAAAACTCAACTTATGCTTTGTGGTTTGTTTTAATCAAATTAGACCATGTGCTAGTACATTTCTCCTCAGTTGTGCATAGGTTGTCTTTCACCACTAACCACACTCACTCACTCTAAGAAAAAGCCTAAGACACACTTCCAATTTCACTTTCTTGCTTTGGCTTCTTTGTACTTGCTTGGCTTCATCAAATACTTAGACTTGTGAGGATACTGACACCTAGTCGTGGTTTAAGGGAAATAAGGGTTCATTTTGTGAACCAATTTTCCAATCGTTAGGGTTAATCACTACATCCGAGGTATTGTCTGCTTTGGAGCTCTGAGCTCCATCGCAGTTTTATCCTTAAAAGGTGTCTCAAAGGGTTAAATGATGTGAAAACCAAGAACAAACAAAAAAAACGGGAGGGTTGAATTGTGTTTCAAAAAAAAAAAGAATCTTTGTTTTTCAAGTGTATCATTTGATGTTTCACAATTAAACTATAGATTCAGATTTTAACATAATGAATTACTTATAATTTTTGCAACTTCCATTTTAACAATTCACCCTCTTTCAGTTAGTTATTCAAATAACTTGCTATATACAGAGAGATGAAAGATAATGTTTACACAATATTTTTATATTGGTTCATTTGTCGTATTAGACTACGTCCAGTTCTTGACCAACTAGTCAAGTTCCACTAGGAAGACTACTGTTGTTAAGTACATATAAATACTCTTTGATCAAACCACTCTTGGCTAACATTGAGTATTTTTGACATAAGTCACTCATGGCTTAATCACTAAGTATTTTCTATGAAGTCATTCCTACCTGACCACTAAGTATTCTTTTACAAGTCACTCATGGATCAACATTGTTACAAAGTCTGAGTGATCAACAAAATATTGTTTTGCATAAGATATGTGAGTGGGACCCAACAACTTTGTTATTCTTTACTATTTGTACTCCCTATTGTTAAAAAGTCTAGGCTCATTAAACTGACCCAACAACTTTGCTATTCCCACACTCTGTTTTCATACCACACCTAATTCTTTAAAAATCCTAGGCTCATTAAATTGACCAAGCAATTTCACTATTTGCCACCCCCTTTTTCATATATATATATATATATATATATATATATATATATATATACACCCACATTTTCTAATAAAAGTATATTAAAGAATATTTTTCTCTAAATAAAATTCACATAAACAACCTAGGTTACTATGAATAGTCACTCGCACTATTTTATACTCTAAAATTGTAAAATCTTAAAAATATGAAAATTTTAAAAAATTAAGAAATATCAACAAACAATTTTTCTATTTAGAATTACATGATCTCTTATTTTCTATTGTGAATGAAAATAGGAGCAAGTTCAATTATTATCGGCCCTAAAAATAAAAAATTTAAAAATACTTTTTTACTTGCATTTTTATTTCTTTTTAGGAAAAAACGTAAACATTCTAAAAAGCCACATTCGTTTCGTTTTTTCAAATTTAATTAAAGGTACCATCTTAGGATGGACATTATAGAGTGTTGGACTCTAATCTATTTTTCATGTATGGTTTCTTTCTTAGTTTTTTTTTTTTTATAGTTTTTCATATAAACTATGACGGTGGCTTCTTTGTTCTTTCAAAAGCTTTCTGCATCCTGTTGTGACACTTGTTTGGACACTTTTTACTTGAGAAGCAATAAATGCATGATATACAACATTAGTTTGTCTTCTCTTCTTCATACAAACTCTTTGATAATTGTTAGTACTTATCTGTCTTGGTAGCAGAACCTTTTACACTAAATAGTGGTTAAAATTACACACCGTACAAGATAGATAAATGAACTAGAGTTGATAAATAACCGTGTCACGAGAATTAATGGTCATTATAGCTTTGACTCACATCCCAAGAAGTATTTGAACGTTACATAAGTAGAAGACATTCTTTGTATCTTTAGACTCAAGCTTTGAAATATTGTTCATGCATGTCATCTTAAAGTCTTGGTTTGAAGTATCATTTGATTGATCTTTTATTAACTTATTAGATGAAGTGGAACTTGACTTACTGCATGATTGTTTGCCAATTGAAGTATATGCATTCATGATTTGATCAACGTTTGTCAAATGTAACTGCTTCAAGTCTTTCAATCTCTCAACTTGTTGTGTTTAAGCACATAATCAAAACATTCAAGGTGCTATATTTTTTACTCTAACAAAAGAGGAATGTGTATTTAAATTGTCCTTAGTCTCTACTCCTAAATGAAATGAGACTATTAAGTATATTGGAACAAGTCTCACACTCAAGATCTAAAGGGAACATGGGTTTGTCTCTAGAACTACTCTTCTATTCTTACGAGAACAACAATGTCTTGACCTCAAGTTTATTAAATGATATCATTAAGATCAATTTTGTATTTGAAGTATTATTTGCTTTAAAATAGAATTATGTTACAGTTTTGTTTTTAAAAGACGCTTCAATTTATTAATAAATAAATATATATTTAAATTAATGTTTTTATTTGAGTATTTCTTATATATATATATAAAATTATTTTCCAATTTTTAAGATAATGGTAGTTATGATTACTTAAACATAATAGTCATAAAAAAAAAATATAGGAATTGAACATAATGTTATTTTTTCTTCTATTAAATCCTCTTAGAAACTGTATCTTAAAAATGGAATATGGTTCTTTGGTGATTCATAGGTAGTTTTTCCAGTGATTATTAAAAGATTAATTTTCATTAAATGGATTTAAGATCTAACCATTAAATAATTAGTGATTTAAGTCAATCCCCACACTGAGTTATAAAAATGTGTGCTATTAAAAAGGATCTTCGAAACAAGTAGGTGGATTCCTTCAATATTTGTCATTGAAATTTCTTCTATGTTAACTATTCTCAAATATTCTTTTTAAATAATTTTAGTCTTAAAATCTTTAAATATTCAAACATGAATATTCTAATAAGACCATTCTAAATACTATTTATCAACTTTTAGATAGAAATTTCCTAAAACACATAAACATCACTCCCAGTTGAATACAACGCATTAAATAAATTCAACCATCAACAAAATTGGTGATGATATTTATAAGGAATAAAATATATGATATAAATATAAAATCTAGTAAATAATTAAACATAAAAATAACCAATGCAAAATAATAATTTAACCAAAACAAATGTATGTTTGACAGTTGGTAGATATATAATCTACGTACAAGCTTCGAAAGACATCGTGTCGTCCAACTACCTCAATCAACAACCTGCGCCTAGGGTCAAGTTCAGTCCACAGTGCAACACAAAAATCTTTGCCCGTTTCGATGAATAACGCCGCAGACTCCGCCAGCGAGATCTCACCGGAGATGAGGGCCGCAGAGAGCGACGGTGGTGGGCCCGGGTCCACGATCAAGCTCAACGTTTGGTACGGTTCCTCCCACCACGAAGTTCACCTCCCGGCCCAAGCAACTTTCGGTTAGGTTTCTCTTTTTCAATCCATGGTACCATATTCATATTATTGTTTAATCACAAATTTAATAATTTTTAGAGTTGGCTTTATTGGACTTGAATATGCTGAGTTTGGTGTTCCAGGGGATATTTGGGTTCAGTCAAAATAACTGTTAATGAAGGGGGAAACATTTGAATTTACTGGAATAGGGTTTGGTCTTTAAATGACACGTGTTGAAGAGATGTTGGTGGACTTTGGGGAACATTAAATTGATAAATATGAGGGATATTTGGTCAAGATCCAACTTAATGAACTATTGAAGTTTTGTACGGAAAGGATTGAACTTTGTTACTACAAAGTGGATTTCTTTCGTGTAGTTAGTTAATGGAAGGTAATAAGAACACGTTTAGTCATTTCATGTTGTGATAACAGGAATATTCTGAACCCATTTTCTATTTTAGTTGAAAAAATGTACTTTAATATGGTTACGTTGGTTATAGTTTATTTATTTATCTGCATGGGAATGTTGATAGTGAATTATGATAAGTTAGTGAGTTATAAGCTCTATAGTTGTAACTGTATTAGCTTTGGATGAGTGCAAGTAAGTAACTGGTGAAATTATGATACTGAAATTAATATCTGAACCAAGGAATACTGCAGCATCGTAATAGCTTGTTAAGAAAGAGTGAAAATTGACTAGCAGAGAAATTACTTGCTTCCAATGATTTAGTGCGCTGATTTTCGTGTTATAGAAAGAGAGTTTTGATTAAAATTAAAAACATAATTACTGGAATAGTTAGCAGCCTATTAAAAGATTTACTTACGGGCAAAATATTTTAAAATTTTATAGTTTTTTGTTGGTTTCAAGTTCATTCCCAAACATTTTTAGCATCTACAATTTTTATTATTTTCTTACATGAACTTGATGCTAAGTAATTTACTTATTGGCTGCAATTTGATTCTTGCTCAAAATTAACTAAACGTGTCTGTGTTTATGGTCACTTTAGAATTTGGTCTTTAATTAGGCCCAATCCAATGACATTGAGAGATCCATGTAGTTGACTTTATCTAGTAGGATAAGACTTTTGTGTATATTTAGAGGGAAACAATAATTCCCAGCAAATTTGCTGATTGTTCTTGTTATTTATTTGGGAGCGGATTTATTGCAATCGTTAGGGACCTGAAGCACACTACTTTGACTGAAATAGTAGTGTAGTCTAACTTCCTTCCACATGCCATTCAAGCTGTTCAGAGCTTTATCCTTCATTGTTATATTTATTGATTCTCCTTCTATAATATATGTTATAGGAAGTTGGTGATTCAAGAGATAGCTCAGATCATTCGAGAGACCTATAAACCCAATCTGATCCCATGTCCAGTTCTTGCATGTTTCTCTATACTCCACCTTTCCTTTTGTTGTACACCGAAGTAATTGAGTCTGCTCCCCTGTTCCACCTGCCTTGTGGGCTGTGTGGTCCCACATCATACTTATCACAATCCTTTATCCTGTGATGAAACATATTCTATCAATGGTATATGTGTTCGTTAATGGGGTCGTTCCTACTGTTTTTAATAATTAATACTGTCCAGCATTATGATATCAATCGTTTCTTTGAGTGAAATATGCTTGAGGAAATGGTTGCCTGTCTTAATAGTGTGCTATAGTAAGTACTGTTGCAGTATAATGCATTTTGTTTTGATTGATATATGTATTTCTCTTATTTTGGGTTTTTTAATAACAGGGGATGTCAAGAAACTGCTTGTTGATAAAACTGGTTTAGAGACTGAAGAGCAGCGACTTTTCTTCAGAGGGATAGAAAAGGGTGATAATCAGCATTTGCACCTCGAAGGTGTAAAGGACAAGTCAAAGATTTTTCTTATGGAGGGAACTGCTAGCAAAGAGAGGAAACTTGAGGAAACCAGAAAACAAAATGAAATGTCTAAAGTTTTTGAGGCTATTGCTGGTGTCAGAACTGAGGTGGACAAGCTCTCAAATAGGGTGAGCATATGCTTGAAGTATAAGTACTATGCTTATTATAGAAACATGTCAATTGGAGAGTGAATTGTTGAATTATTTTAATTCTTCAGGTGACTGCCATAGCAGTAGCTATAAATGCGGGGAATAAAGCTTCTGAGAAAGAGTTTCTTGTGTTGACAGAGTTGCTTATGAGTCAATTGCTAAAGCTGGACAGTATAGATGCCGAAGGTGAAGCAAAGTTGCAGAGAAAAGCTGAGGTAGTATTGATGATATTAGGTTGCAAAGTTGAAGTGTTTATTATTTTCCTTTCTTTCCTCTATTTCATGCAATCTCACGTATTGTTCACTTATACTTGATAACACCCCTTAATTTTACTGTATAAATTATAAAGAAGTGCATGAAATTATGTGAAGTGTTTTAAACTAAGATGCATTGCATTTCAGTGTCTCCCTAGTGAAAAAGTCATGTTAATAAAAGAAGTCTTGAGAAAGTGAGTGTTATGATCCATCACGTAGGCACTGGCCTAGACATGGAATAATCCTTTTTGCCATGGTGAAGCAAGAAGTAGACTTGTCATTGACAGAGTCCGTCCCCTCCTAGGCTAACACAAGTTTTTCTTGAAAATTACTTCTCATTCATAATATTTTAATAAAGTCTATCCTTTGAAAAAGCTACAAAGATATCCCTAATAAATATCCTAATTGATAAAAAATAAAAGTAAACTGATTCCTAATTAATATGATCTTAAACAATTATTATAATTGATTAAATGAAAATAAGAGACCCATAATTAAATGAGGTGTGGTTCTGATGTTTGGCACTGTAATAGCTCAGGAAGAATATTTTTGATTTCAATAGAAATTCAATGAATACTTGTGGATTTTTATTTCGGGTGCCACATACAGTACATAGAAATGGAAATTCAAAGGTGAGGGACATTTATAATTAGATGATTGTCTAGTTCTCATCCTAGGTGTGACTTTGCCATATCAATCTTAAATATTCTTTGATTCATCTAGCCTCTCCATGCTACTTAATGGTACTTTTCTTCAATCTTTGTCTAATTTGTTAAACCTGGACACTCCAATATACTTGGACATTCACTTTCAACTACTACTCTTGATAGTTTAGTCCTAATCATCCAGTGCAATCATGTTAAGACACGTTCATCCCATATATTGATCATAACAAATAATATTCAGTTTTGATGATTTCATCTAAGTTGCTTTATAGAACACAAGACAATCTACACATCAGAATGTTCAGTCGACACAATAAGAGCTTTAGAACATATAAAACAAACATAAATAAAAGGATAGTCAACACGAAAAGCTACTACAACACTCAAAGAGGGTCGCCACAAGACACAAATTAACTTGCATTCATGAGCCCATGTATAATGTGTAGAAGTTGACTAACATTTTTCGTGATGATTCTGACACAACAAGAAAAGATTTTTGAGAGATTATGGTAGATATGGTGTTAGTAGAAGAAAGGGATAGTCAGAATGAAAGCGGTGTTATTAAATAACGAATATGGTGACACCATGGTGGAAAGCGGTGGCAGCTTTATAGATGCCACCACCACACGGTAGTGGCGATGTGGGTTTTGCATGGTGGCCCGTGGCGGCTGCTTTTGGCATCATGGTATGGCACTGTGGATCAAAAATGCTGGAAAAAGCGGCATGAGGTGGAGTTGTAGCGGGCAGAGGCACAGCGGGCGGAGGTGCGTAGTTCTCCTATAGGGGTGGCGGCAACCCTAATTTGTTGAATTAGTTTTGAGTAAATTGGGCCTTACCTGGCATGATTAATGACTAATGATCAAGGGACTTCAAGAATATCCCACATAATTGATTTAGGTTGGAAACATTGTGATCCGATGGATGAAACCGACCTAAATATAACTGTGTGATTACTGTAGAAATGTTATGAAAGTAGGAGTTAAAAGAGCTAAAGAACATTTGATGGAAAAATAGGGAAACTTTACTCCTTGTACCAAAACTCCAAAAAATGTGAGAGAAGAGCTTTGGAAATTTAATAAGCAACCACCACTTCCATCAATCCTTCATATAGTACAACGACTAATGATAATAATGAGAGTGAAGAGGAAATTGAAATTTCCACAGCTAGTAATGACAAGGCGAGAAATAATGGTGGAAAAAAAGGACCAATGGATATATTTTGTAGAAATCCAAGTGCTGCAATAGGTAGGGAAGAGAAAAAAAGAAAAGCTAAGGCAAGCTAGTATCAAAGAAGCATGTGACAAATTTAAAGGAATCAGTTCATCAGTATATTGTTGATTTTGGTATCAAGCAGGCTTGTCATTCAATTTTGTAAGATTGAAGAGTTTTCAAGATATTGATGTTATAGGTGCTTATGGACCTAATTTGCCAGCTTCTACTTATCATGAAATTAGAGTTCCACTACTCAACAAGGAAGTTGACTACATTGATAAGTTGTTGAAAGATTATAAATTGCAGTGGAGCAAACATAATTGTTATATTATGTCATATGCATAGATTGATCGAAAGCAACTATGTTTGATTAAGTTGTTGGTGAATTTCCCTATTGGGAAAATGTTTGTCAAGTCTATTGATAGTTCTAAATTTGTGAAGAAATGGGAAAAAATGTTTGAGATGCTTGATAACCTTGTGGAGGAGATTTGAGAAGAAAATGTTGTTCAAGTTATCACAGATAATGGAATCAAGTATTGGTTAGTAAACTATTAGAAGAGAAAGGAGTCCAATAGAGACTATTAGAAGAGAAAAGACCCCATCTCTATTGGACTCCTTGTACTGTCCAATGTATATATTTAATGCTTGAAGACATAGGAAAACTTTCTTTAATAAAGAAGACAATTCAAAGAGGAGTTAGTCTTGTTAGCTTTATATACTCATGTTAGATCCTTAAGTTTGTTGCAGCAATTTTACAAATAAGAGGAAACTGGTAAGATACACAGTTACAAGGTTCACTACTTTTTCTATATCATTACATAGGTTGCACCAAGAGAAAGGAAATTTGAGAAAGATGTTCACTTCACGATGAATGGAGCAAGAACAAGTTGTTTAAGGAAGCTAAGGGGAATGAAGTTACAAAAATTGTTCTTATGCCTTCATATTGGAATCATGACGTATATACTCCCAAAGTTATGGCTCCTCTTATTCATGTACTTCGTCTGGTGGATGGGGAAAGAAAAACAACTATGGGCTATATATATGAAGCAATGGTGAAAGCCAAGGAAACAATAATGAAATCATTCAATAACAATGAAAGTAAATACAAGAATGTATTTACAATCATTGATAATAGATGGAACTGGCAATTTCATCGCCTCTTGCATGCTGCAGGTCACTTTTGAACTTAGAGTTTTATTATTCAATCCATAAATGGAATAATATGATTTGGAAGCTACAAATAGGTTGTAGGCTTGCATCAAGAGATTTGTGCCAAGTAAAGATGTGTAACAAAATATTTTAACTGAGTTGCCTTTTTATAAAAGTGGAAGTGGACTCTTTGGTGATGACTTTGCCAAAGAATCAAGAAAGACCACGTCCCTAGGTGAGACACTTAAACACTTTATAAATTGTGTTGAGATATAAATTATATCATATAATAGTTACATTCTAAGTTACTTTCTTTGCATTTTGTATAGCTCAATGGTGGAAGAACTATGGGCACGCAACTCTCAACTTATAAAAGTTAGCAATCAAAATTTTAAGTTTGACACGTAGTTCATCAGGATGTGAGCAAGTAATAATCATTGTTCATGATATGACTAATTTCATTATTATCTTTTTTGTAGAAAGTAGAAAGAAATTAATTCACATTTTGCTTATTCACAATGTAGATTTATTAAAAAAAAAAAGTAAAAATGAATAGATTGGAACATAAAAAGTTGTATGATTTGGTTTACATAAAGTATAACCAACAACTTGCTCAAAGATACAAAATTAGGGATGAAATAGACTCTATTATACTGAATGACATTGATGAGTATAATGAGTGATTAGTGGGGCAAGTAGATGATGATAATGAAGAGGGGGAAATGAGTTGGTTTTTGATGATGATCCTACTCTGAATTGGGCAACCGTCTATGAATCTTCAAGTGTTGGAGAACCAATAACTTATACAAGTAGACAAGCAACCAGTAAAAGAAAGCAACCATCAAGTGGTGGTATTGTTATTGGATCTTCCCGTGCTTATAGAAAAGGTCCAGGTGCAACTTCAACCTCAACAAGGACGGGCAAAGAGAAGATTCAAATTGGAGTTTAGAATGAATTGCATAATAACTTTGATTCTAAATTTGAGAAATTACTTAACTTGGACAGAGTTTCTCTGGAGGAGAAGAGGAGGAGGGATGTGCTCCATTAGATAATATGGAGGAAAATTATGTTGGCATTCAGGAAGAGTTGGATAATAAAAAATTTAAGATATTTATATTATGTTCTATTCTTATTTTAAGTTTTGAACTTGAAATTTGTAGTGTTTTGATTTGATATTCTTGTTATTTGAACTTTTAGACATAATATTATTATTAGTTATGATTTTCTTATTCATTATTTTTGCATCACAATTATATTTGTGTATCTTTTTAAAAATATTTATATGTATATATTGTATTTTTTTACCGTAATACTTTTATCATAATCCGTTATGGTTTTTGTTATAAAGTTATAAAGGATTTTTGGATTCCCTGATATTTTTTATTATCCGATATCGATAACATTGCTTTGTCATGCTTCTTAGATCTATTCCCTTTAGCTCGTCTTCTCTTTCTTCAACGAGCTTTTTATCCTTATTTATATCACTTTGTATACTCATGTAATGAGAATACTTGTGTAATCAGATTAATTATAGTGGAACTGAACACAACTTAGATCGAGTGAACTATTGTACAAAGTAAGTCTTCATTGCTACTTCTGTTATACATTTATTTCACACTTCTACATCTCTGCTCAAGTTTTGCTAAATCATTTCTAAAAACTTGTTTAACCAGTAGGACACTAGCATCAAACTGTCTACCCACTTTTGTCTTTCGAATAGAGTTGTAAGATTTTGAAGTGTTCTATTTAAGTTATGATTCTAGCACTAACATGTTATTTCATCTCCAAGTTGGAACAACAGCATCCACATAGCAGTTCCCCTAGAACAAAACATATATACTTATAAAAACTTTTTTCATTCCATACAGTGGATAAGCAAGTGTAAGCATGACTCTTCATTTATTCCAATATTTGTTCATTTTCCCCCGTTTTCTCTTCTAGAATGTTGGACATTTGAACTAATTTTTGGCAAAGTGACATTAGAGCTGGTGCAGCTGGAAAGAATGTTTTTCAAAGAAGGGTTTTGTCATCAAGCAAGATGTTGGGTGTCCTTGAAACGCCATCTAGTCCTAATCTTCTAAAACTTTGAAGCACAAACTTTGACCTCACTGATTTCTTCTTGATGATTCTGGAACATTATCTAGATAGATATTTTGGATCAGGAAAATTTTCCAACAGGCTACAGATGATTATCATTTTCATTATCTGATCCTGGATTTGTTTGAGAACAAACTTGTTGAGCAGTTCTTACTTAGTTTTGGTTCCACAACAGCTCATCTATTTACTGTTTTCTGAATGATTTGATTTGCCAAAGTCTTCATTGATTGAACTTCTTTAGGAATCTTCAAACCACTTTGTAACTCCATTATGCGCATTTTCTATTATCTCGGCTTTCACAATGAAAATCATATTACAATGGATTTGTGGACATTGTCGAAAAGATAGGATTAGGAATGAATGCTTTGGAGAGAAAAGTGGGGGTTACCTTAGCTGATTTAGGAGAAAAGCTGAAGTCTTTGTCCATCAAGATCTAAAGTTTCCTATTAAATTTTAGTTATAATCTTTCTATTTTAAATTAGAAATCAGTGTATTCATTAGATTACCTATTACAGCAGGAATTAGAATAATTGTGCCATTATTGCTATTGAAGGCGTCTTTGTAATATTTATTGACGGTATGATGATCAATGAGAAAGGCAGAAAAACAGAAATTCTGACTGTCTTGGTGAGGAGAGTAGATCAGATGGGGGTAACCTCACTGCTTTAGGCTAGGACACTAAGAGGAACTACTGCCAAAACCATTAAGAAGGATTAGATGTCAATGTTTTGTCTTCAAATATGATTCACCGTAGAATATTGTGGTATTTATTTGTCCATGTACCCGATCTCACCTTTGTATCTTGAAATTTAGTTTATTTATTTTCTGTGCATTTCAAGTGTATGTTTGTGATTGCTAATGGATGTCACAACTTCGGTCTGACTTAGATCGCACATGGGAGAATAACTAGCGACATTGTAGCAAATGAGTCGTGCCTTGAAAGTTGAACCGGGAAATATGTTACTTGTCTGTTGTTAACTTCCTTATCAACTATTACTTAACTACTTTCTTATGTGCTTAATGATGGAAAATTTTCCCTTCCCATTTCGTTAATCATCTCTAGTAAATTGCACCTTTTCTTCATATATTGCCTAAAATTGCAAGGACTTTTTTTTATTGTGGAGATGCAATATGGAGAGATGTATATTTTGCACCAGCATTGCACTTATTACCATTGATGGACTGAAAGAAGTTTACCACCATTGAATAGGTACGTCGTGTGCAGACCTTAGTGGATAAATTAGATTCTCTAAAGGCAAGAAACAACAATCCTTTTATCAACAGTAGCAATGCTGTCAAAGTAACAACCCAATGGGAAACCTTCGACTCAGGAATGGAAAGCTCGGATGCCCCATCAGATAACTCTTCTTCAACAAAAATATCTCGAGATTGGGAGCGTTTTGATTAGCTCAGAAATTGTTTTGGAACATTAAAGTTATAAATCTTATATAACCTGCCCTTCACCTTTGTTCCAGATTCATTTTTTTATGTTTGCTTGAACTCTTGGCGCAACGACAAGATCGTTGCCTTGTGATATGGTAGGCAGAAGTATTCCGCTCAGGTAAAATTGCATGTGTTTAGTCTATCTCTTAAGACACTTGGTTTTAGGCGAAAATGTAAATCAAGATGTATTCTTTATACTTGAATAATATTATTGCATCTTTGGATAAGTTTTTTATTGTCTTCTGTCCGAGAAGTTTTTTATAGTTTATGCTTTTATTGGTGGCGTTCATTTCAATTTTTTAACAATGTATTTCATTTTCTGCATTAGCTTAGCTGCCTCATAATATACTCGTTCCAACAGCCCCCTGGCAGGATTAAACAATTTAATAAGCTTTGTTTCACCGACCAGAGTCCTTTGATCTACGGTTTTTGTAAGGATCCAAGGAATTATACACCACGAAAATAGCAAAGAAAATCTAAAGACAGTAGAATTTCTGAATGAGAAATCATATTCCAATTCCGTAGCAGCAGTTTACACAAAATTTACAAAAGGGAACACTTCCTTTCACGCGGGAATATTGTGTCAAAAATCAAAATCCCAAAAAAGGGTCCTCTTACAAACCCAATTGGTTTATTTAAAGTTCAACTATTCCTAACAATCAAAACTATCCTGCTCTATTTTTATTTAATTTTTTATTATAATTATTAAAATAGAGAAATAGGTATAGGATTAATTCCCTTGTGTGTAAATACACATAAAGGGATGTTTATTTATAGATGATAAAAATAACAGAAATAGTAACAAAATAACAGAGAAAATGGGCTAAGTCCGTTATATTCAACACTCTCCCTCAAGCTGGTGCATATAAATTGTATGTACCAAGCTTGTTACAAATATAATCAATCCTGGGACTCCTTAAAGATTTGGTGAAAATGTCTGCCAATTGATCATTCAAATTAACAAACTCGGTCTTGATGTCTCCAGATGTAATTTTTTCTCGAACAAAATGACAATCAACTTCAATATGTTTAGTCCTCTCGTGAAAGACGGGATTTGAGCTAATATGAAGAGCAGCCT
>Ga0099825_1001982_pt1 | contig 26784 bp, 11 predicted proteins | sample SiratroredBW_FD_76838 | JGI IMG/M metagenome (GOLD analysis project Ga0099825, IMG submission 76838) | Root nodule microbial communities of legume samples collected from California, USA - Siratro red BW | ecosystem: Host-associated > Plants > Roots > Nodule | place: USA: California | collected... | reverse complement strand
TTGTGTTACTATCATGAGTTTGAGAATCAAAATTATTATCCTAAGTTTGAAAATCAAAATTATTATCTTCGTTGACTACTTTATTATTGTCTTCACCTATATTTATATTATTATCTTCACCTAAATTTATATTGTTATGTTTTTCATTTAAAGAAGACTCGTCTACATTTTCTAATTCATTTTTTTTATTTTATAAATTTATTCATAGTCCCTTTTTGTGATTCAACAAAAAATTCAACTCTTTTTTTTGAAGTTTTGAATAACCTGATTCAAATTTTTTAGTTACCATATTTATATACTTTTATATAAAATTAAAAATTATAATATATATCACACTGAATATAACTTATAAGTTAAAAAGATAAAACTTGATTGTCAAGATAATAAACTTGATCGTAGAGTCTCAAGTCTCTTATTATGATTTGATCCTGTCCTTCGGTATGTCTTTAAATATAATTTGTAACTTCTATTATCTTTCGGTCCCGTCCTTTAGTATGTCTTTAAATATAATTTGTAATTTCTAAATTCTCTTCTTTAAATCTGCACAAATTATTTTAAGATTAATTAAACAATAACGAAAAAAAATTGGGATCAATTAATCAATCTCATATTATTTTTACCAAATATTGATCACTCAAAAGGAGTCAAAGTGAACACAAATTATTCCTTAATCAATCTACTGTTCAAAATCTCTAAGTAAAAGCACGCACATAAATACACACTATAGAATGATTAAATATGAAATGAAAGAAATTTGAAATTGAAAACATATTGAAATAATATTATGGAAGGAACAAAGAGACTGATGAAGAAAGGAGATAAGTGAAGAAAGAAGGATAGAAGTGGAAGAGTCAGACAATGATATGACATATAAAGAAATGATATCAATATGTTTAAAATTAAATATTTTTTATTTTATAATAATATATGAGTATTAAATTTTTTTGAGGCCTTGACGTCTAAAGCATATTAAATCTTTTTTAGGCTTTTGTGACCTTGAGGCCTAAAGCATATTAAATTTTTTTTAGGCCTTTGAGACCTTGAGGGCTAAAGTGGTTGCTTTACCTGCTTGGGCCTTGAGCCACCCCTGAAAACAGCAAAATACTATACTAGGGACTCTTAAAAGAACTAATAACTAACATATAGTTACTTTCCAAAATGTAAGGAAGTCCAATCTTTAATAACAATAAACTCAATAGTCAACATAACACTCATAAATTCAACCTTCATTGCAATACCAATCTCAAGATAAGAAAAGAAACTTCTCATGTATTTATCAGCAAAACCAGTACATCCTTGAGCGACATCATATGCATTACATTTCGCAAAACCAATAGGTGGTGGTTTCCAAACAATCATAAAAATATTAGAGTCTTATAAGCATAGTGGATATTAAAATTTTTTATAATTACAAAGTCATCAATATTATTATCCATCACACCTTTAGAAATTTTACCTAATGTAAGATTTTTTATATAGAGGATTATAAGAGGATTACCAAATTTATTATCATTCCTCATTTTCCATACACTTCGAATAACATGAATGAAAGTGTTCTAATGAATGTCTTGAATTTGAGTATTTCTAGTCTCATACAAAATGTGCATAGCAAAAGAAACATAAGTACAATCTATAAAGCATTATTTGGGAGGTAATCTGATAACCAAAGAAAAGATGATGAGAATAAATATAAGTGTCAGTTATATTTTGTATTCCAAGTAAAGTAATTATGTGGTAGAAACATCCATTTAATTAAAGTTTTCTACAATCTTATATAAAGTAATTCCACTAGAGAGGTGGAGGAGATGGTTAGAGAATCTTATCCTAATCTTATTCTTAGTAAACTAATTTTTTGAGTTAGGGATAATGTAACACCTGTGGAGAAGCACCGAAACCCCGTTGTCGTGTCTCTCTCCCTTCCACCTCAAATTTTTTTCTCCATACCTCATTTATTCCAAAATCTGATCACACACTATAGTAGCTGAGGAGTTATGGATCATTTCTATCCCATTAGAATTTCAAACAGAATAAGTTTCCATTTGCTCTAAAGATCTCTTGTTTTCTGTTTTTTCTTAAATTTTTGTCATCAATCTTGGTAGGGACAGTTGAGAAAAGTATTTCTCTCAACTTAACTAAGATCATACTGAAATTTGTTTTGTTTGGATAACTTGCTCTAGATCCTCAGAGATTGGATCAATGCTACTAACTAGTTTGGAGGGATTGTTTTGGAGATCGTCATCTCAGGTAAGGGAAACTAGTAACTTGTTTTATACTAGTTAGTTTCTTTCAAATAGAATTCTAGGATAGAAGATTTGAACATTTGATATCAGTGCTCGGGTCTTTCTTGGAGTCTAACTAGTCCTTGAGCACTAAATGAGTTTGATTGTTTATCTTGATTTGGTGTGATTAATTGACTTGATTTTAGTAATGATATTAGAAAGTAGCATGTGAGAACTTTTGATTTTTTTTTTTATGAAATTGGTTAATTATGTACATAGTATAAACTTTGATATTGATAGCTTGATAGATAAGAGATGTTTCTGAATATTGTGAATTGTGAATTGTAAGATATATATGGTTGTGCATGATTGAATTGATACGATGACTGAATTATATGTCCATATTTAACCATTTTGGTTGAAATGAAACCATTATATTGAGGATTGAGAGGAAATCAAAGTACCATAGTTACATATGCATCTATATGTTTCAGTATTGAATTGATATGATGTGTGATGATTGAATTATATGTTCATATGTAATCATTTTGGTTGAAATGAAACCAAAGTACTATAGGTTACATATGTATCTATATGTTTCAGTACGATAGAATTGATATGATGTGTGATATGACTGAATGATGAGAACATATACAAGTCATATAATTGAAATGAAATCAAAGTACTAGTGATTAAAAGGAAATCAAGATGTTGGGATTGCATATGAATCTTTATGCACTCAATATGACTGAAATGATTTCAGTATGAGTGAAATAAAGTATGTGTGATTGAAATGAACTAAAACTGATTGTGATTGAAAATAGATCCATGTGTGGTCGGTATGAATAATGTTCTTGGTATTAAAACTTTATATGTCAGACTTTAAAGAAATTCTTATGTATGAGTAATACATTTTGTTCTTTTTGCATGTATTAAGTATATTTTAAAATTTTATTTTCACTAACTTACTCTTGCTTTTCTTGTTGTGTTGTGACTTGCGATATTATGTACATGAGTAGATATGAATGCAGGTGCAGTGTAGAAGTATGTGAAAGATCGTAAACTTATTTTAAAATTTGTTCCCTTTTTTTGGATTCACTATATGCTAGACAATGTATATTTGTTGGGTGTTACAATAAACAAATATTAATAATATTAACAATAATAATTTAATTTAATTTTTATTTTTATTTTAAAATAATTGATAATCTTATAATTCCTTCAACTAAAAAAAATCATAATTAATAACATTTCAAATTAAAATAATATTAACCCTAAACTCAATCTTTAATTTTACAATTTTATTAACAAAAAATTTAATCAATTACACGAATTGATCATATTTTAATGTAAATTTAATTTAACTTCAAAGAAAATTGTGTAGTTCTATATTTTCATAATTTTCTTAAAACAAAAAAATTCATATTTAATTTTCAATTATTTTTAACTACGAGTACAACTTTATAATCTTACAATTTTATCAATTAAAATAAGTATAATTTCAATCATATCTATCACATCACTAACAAACTTTACACAAACTTTCTCCTCAAATTTCTTTAAATTTCACTATATTTCTCTCAATCCAAACAATCTAACTTTTCACATACTTTCTTCTCAAGTATGTTCTCTTAAATCCATTTCTTAGTCCAAACAAAAACAAAGAGAAAAGGAAAATAATCTTATTAAATCATTTATCCACCATTTTACCTCAAAACACTCACGTATTTTTATTTAAGCATATTTTAGACTTGCTAAATGTTTTCTCCTATAGAAAATGAACTTAAGAACTTCAATACATAGATATATCCGTAAAAAAATATTTCTAATTTTTTTTAAATTCGCAGATATCTATGAATATCTACAGATATTTTTTACTTAAATTTTAAAGAAAATCATTATAAAATTATATAAAAAAAGTCTTCAAAATATAAATTCACAATTCAAATAAAATTACAGACTAAAATATTAATATATAACTTTGGTATTTCTAATAACTAAATTTAAATGCGTTGTATCAAAGTGTAAGTTTTAAAAAATTAGTTCTTTTAATAATAATTTTAATTTCATAGATTTAAATTAAAAAAATATAAGTATATAAAATCAAATTCTAAACAATTCTGTAAAGATTAATATTTTTTCACTAATAATTTTATTTTAATTACTTAACTTTTAAAAAATACTTAATTAAGATTTACTAATAATAAGTGGTAAGTAGAAGATATAATACTCATATTTGTCCAATCAACAAGTACATAATAAAAATATATGTATTCATTATTTCAGTGAATATTTATTTAGTATTCGATATAGAATTTTTCCACAAATATTAATTACTAGAGTTTTTTTTTTTTTTTTTCTTCCCAACTTCAACTACCTTTTCCTTTTATCTTAAGCATGATTGTCTCAAGAAATCTCAAGTAAGTCCTATTAAATCATCTTATAATTTGCCCGAAAATTTTGTAGCTTACTCACATTTGCCACGTACATATAAGGGCGAGAGTTATCGGATTTATCTTGTATTTTCTTACTATTTTTAATATGCTATATATTTTTTTGTATTTTATATAATAAATCCAAGAATGTTTTAGAGACTGTCGAGGTTTAGGATAACTAGGATGGAACTTATCAACTCAAGAAACTACTTCCAACCAAGTTTCTAAATGCAAAGAATAATCTGGTGTACGTCATTATATTTTATCATAATATTATTACTTCATATGCTTTTTGGATACTTAAATTTTTTTTTTATTATTTCCGCAATAGCTTAGCCAACTAAGAAATCAAGTCACTTCATCACTGAAGTGACTGCCGAAATGGTAATTTAATTGAAGAGCCAAATCCAAATAATCCTTCATCTTCAACTGATCCTTTAAGTGTGAGAACTAAAAGATCTTTATATTCCACTCTTTTATTCTATTGATTGTTTGTTTAAACATTTTTCTTAGAAAATAAGGGTTTTTAATAAAATATAATGATCTGTTAGCATGTTTGGAAACAATTTATGTATCCCATAAGGTAGTTTTAATGTAAATTGTTTTTATTCATGATAAGTATATATTTACAATATTTTAATATTGTTTTCTTTATAAAAGGGTATATATTATATTTTTGACTTAGGATATCCATCTTTCAAAGGTTTGTTAGAACTTTTTAGGAATATAAGGTATATCACCTTGGACACTTTCGATTGAATCCATGTTTTTTTATTTAATGATGAGGTATTTAACTTTTATCATTCTAGTTTGAGAAGTATTATTGAAAAAACATGTGATGTTTGCAAATTAATAAGGCGAATACGAAGCATGATCAATTTAATTTTGTAACTCAAATTTCAATTAACTTCACAATTATATTAGAAGGATGAATTTGAAGAAAATTTCAGTGTTGAAGACGATACTAATAGAACTAATCATGAAGAATAACAACAGCCAACACAAACAAATATAAAATATATAAAATAGATAAAACGACATGGGTACTACCATATTATTTGTATAGGGTAGTTCATTTTATTTGTTATCTTTAGAACACACTATTATTTGTGATTATTGAGTTTCATCAAGAGGTATAACAAAGTACACTTAATCTAATCATTCAATTAAAAAAGAAGCTAGACAACAATGTTAATTTAATAAATTTAAGATAGAAATTAAAATTTAATGTGTTTATTAAAAGTAATTTTTATTCCAGACTAAACAAACATGTTTCTTTATAAGTGCTTATAAAGGTCTTCAAAAAGAAGATCTTCAACAATGTTAACTGTCAAATGAATTAAACATCACTTTTAATTTAATTTAAAAAGAGATTTGTTTTTAACTGTAAACAATCGCGTCAATTTCTAGTTAGAATCACTAAAAATAGATCACTTTTCAGCAATTACTTTTTTTTTTAACCAAAACAAATAGAGCCTTAATCTCTTTCTAATGGAAATTATTATTATTTTCTTAGAATCATTGGATCCCCTTGACAAGGGAAATGGTTTAAAAATAGAGAATATACCCCTCTCAATTCTCAATCTAACAGTGAAAATGATTCCTTTATCGGAGTATCTTTAAAGAAGATAAAACTTCAAATGGGTGATTTCTTTGCCTTTTTTATCACATAACACTAGTATGATGATCAAACCAACTTTTAATAATTTTTTATTTAAGTTCCTTTACAGTCTATTTAGATTTGAAGACTGAAACCAGCAAATTTACTGTTTCAAGAAAAAAAGAGAATATACAAAATAATATATATATATATATAAGAAAAATCAGCAGATTTACTGTTTCTGAAAACAAAACAATATACAAAAAAAAATCACAATACAAAAAATAACTAATATTAGAAGTTGTCTGAAAAAATGGGTAGGTAGAAAGTTAATAGATTATATGTTAATTTTTTATTAATAATTATAATTAAATAATTTACATCAATATATTTTTATCTTAGTTTTTTAAAGTTTTTTAAAATTCAAAGTAAATATAATTTATTTAAAAATATTTTTAAATCCGTAATCATTGTATCCATAATTGTATTCGTTAATTATATTTAACTATAAAGAATTTATTAAAAAAAACATTGTTTAGTATTTTAAATTTAAATAATTTATTTCTTTAAATACAATTATAAAAAAAGTTTTGACTTATTAATTTTATTTATTTTACATAAAAACATATCAAGAGTTTTGTATAAAAGTATTTTTTTTATCTCATCACATAAAGAATTATGTACAATCTACCTAATCATATACTTGTACTCTTCATCTTTATCTTTAAATTCTAGTATCTTCAAATTGAAAATTAAGTTATTCATTAAGCCAATTTAACGATTGTAACATAAAATTATCCAAAAATTTAATTGAAAATTAATTTTTTATCTTTTTAAATGCAAAAGAATGTCATATGAATTATATATTGGAAAAATAATATTTAAAATTTAATATGTTTAGATAATTAATTGAAAATTATATCCACATATCAAATATATTTCCCTTGGTTAAACTATTCATATTATTTTACCCTGTTAATGTATAGGGACTAAATTTATAAATAGTTGAATAAATTATGTAAATATTTATAAGGTTTAATAAAATTTAATTTAATATTTTTTAATTTTATATAATTTTTAAATTATACATTAACATAATATTATATTAATTATTTCTCACTTCTTTTATACAATTAGATTGGTTGAGGGAATCTAATTTAATGTTTAAAAGCATTTTATTTTTTTACAATTATTATTTATCCAATAGTTGAACATTTTAAATAGAAAAATAAGAATTCTTTAATACAGAAAAAAAATAGTCAAGTTTTATAACTTTAACAAGTAACAAATAAGAAAAACATAAAAAAGAGCATTTATTTTTTTCAAGTGGGACTCCTCATCATAAATCAGTAAAGAAACAATTAAAAGAGAGAGTGCATTGATCCTGTGTATGCCTCTATAATTGCATTATCGACTATGCACTGTCTGTATCAACTGTTATTTTTTAATTAATTGCACATTTCTTCAGAAATATACTTAAAATAAAGGGTAAAGTAGTGATATACTTATTATTACTCATCTTTCTCTTTTTTTCCACTCATTACAGGGGTTAAAATCTCAAATTTTCTCTTTTTCCTTTCTTCAGATATATCATGGACAATAAGTAGAAACAAACATCCAAAATCCACGCCTTTCAGTTCACATAAGCACTAAACATAAAAATTTGTGCAAGTTCGTGATTTGGTTTATGTAATAAATTAAAATTATTTTTAATTAAACATTTTGTAAAATTATTTTATTATTCTTTTCTTAAATTTAAATTTAAATTTAAATTTTATTTATATTATTATTTTATGATTTTATTTTTAGTAAGGAAGAAAAATATAAAGAAGGAAAAATGTATGAAAGTCGGTGATTAATTTGATTGATGTAATAAATTAAAATTATTTCTAATTAAATATTTCATAAAATGACTTTATTATCCTTTCCTTAAATTTTATTTTTATTTTTATTCATATTATTATTTTATGATTTTATTTTTAATTATTATTATTTATGATTTTATTAGTAATATTACTATTTATTATTGTTATCATATAAAATTATTTCATTGTTATTATTAATATTATTATTATTATTTACTATTATTACTAATTTTTATTGTATATTAATATTGTTAATCATTATTATAATGTAAATTTATTCGTTATCATTTAAAATTTAATATTATTATTATTAATATGATTGTTTATTATAATTATATGAATTTATTAATCATATTTAATATTCTTATTTAAAATATTATTATTATAATTATTATAATTTATTTTTATTTTATTATGTAATATAATTATAAATGATTATATATTTACGTTGTATATAAAACTTATCCATTACCTTACAACATATTATCACTTTATATTATATGTTAGGATATAATTAATTATGTTATAATATAATCGATTATCTGATTTTAATATTTGATGGAAATCATAAAATTACCTTAAACAATGATGATAATGTTGATATTGAAATAGTAAATTATCATGGTTTAAGTATATTAAGTGAGTTGAGGTGAAGGAACCACACAAAAAAGAAGGAAAATATACAAAGGTAGTGTAAAAAAAGAAAACATTGATAGATGTAAGTTTGAAAATAATATAAAATCATGTGATTTGTTAGCATAGACAATAAAAAATAAGATCAATTTTGTAATTCAGTCACTCCAACTTGACTTTCACCTCCTTTCTTTGTACATACCAATAATGGCATATTAGTAGTTGTCTCAATGATTAATATTAATAACAAGGTACTTTAATTTTTTAATATTTTTAATTATAACATTTATTATTTGTCATTTTTTTAAAGGATTTTGCATATCTATTTTTTACTCCATAATCATTGGATCAAATGCTAACCATCAATTAAAATTCTGTAGTTGATATCAAAGTATAATTTTGATGTGATTTGACATACATAAAGGATAGTTGATATTACATATGAGAACAAATTAATAAAACATAAATCTTCTTGTTGAACCCAACAAAGTTAATATTGAAAAGGAAAATTATAAATCTTTAAAAGAAACTTGTAAAGATAACCTCTCCATAAGAAGAATTAAGAAAGAAGAAGAAAAAGAAATATTAACCTTCATTAAAATAATTAATTATTTGATTTTCCATAAATCTAAACGTCTTTAACTTATAATCCTAAATACATTATAATATAATACGATATATATAATATCATGCAATATAATATATATAATACAATGATCTTTTCATGAAATTGAGTAGTGGATAACTACACATCTCCATTTAACCAAAACTTTTATAAAACTATAAAAGAAGTGTAAATAATCGGATTTAATATAGTAAGTATTGACATATTTATTTTTAGTATGATAGAAAAAGTAATTTTAATACAAAAGTTTATTAGTTTTGTTTAAACTTGATTAATTGTTGATGTAAATTGAGTATATGTTTAGTCTTTAATAATTGTTATATATGTTTATTAAAAGAAAACTTAAACATGACAATTAATAAACACATTCAATCACTTCGACTGTGAACATAATTCAAACAAAATTAACCAAATTAATATTTTTTATTATAATTATCTTTTATGGTATTAAAAATACAAATATGACAATATTTATGATACCAATTTAATCATAAAAGAATTATACTTTTCTATTTTTATGGATATTTATATACTTAGAATTCATCTTTCATTTACCAATATTTATCGAAGTGATTGCTTTATTAAAAGATTCATTAATAATCAAATATGATAAGGACGCCTCTCCTCTAAATTTATCTAAACATCTAAAAGCTGAAACTCTGACCAAGCTCACAAACACAAAAAGTTAAAGCAAATGGCCTCCTTCTTTTTGATATTTTTGATATTTTATTAACAATATAATTATATTAAAAATTGCAATCAGAAAAAGCTAGGTGCACGAAAGCTGGGAAGCAATAAAAGGCACACGGAATTACAAAAAGTTAGGAGCACTGAGACGCATCCTTCCCTTTGTGGCACAGGGAATTGCCACATAGTTGAGCAACTTGCGGTAACATATCGAAAACAACCTTAATTGGAACAATGGAACAATAATTTACTCCACGTACGAGTCGAATGACAGGGACAAAGAAAAGGGTAAAAGGAAAAGATAGACGAAGAGTTGCATGTTCCGTGGAAGTGTGTGTTGAATCACTGTCAATGTGTCCGTTATGCTTATTTGGCAACCTTGTCGCTTTCGCTGAGCTGACGTTTTCTCTTCCCCACCTTCACCTACCTTCCCTCCCTCCCTCATCCATCCACACACTCACATCAACCACTAATCATTATTTTAATTAACCAAATTCCATCACCAAACTCCACTTATTCCACCACAACTCTCTCAAACTTTCTTTCTTCTTCTTTAAAGGATCTTCCTCGTGTGTGATCCCTTTTACAGCGTCACTGAATCACTCACTTGCTGCAGTTGGTGCTAGTGGTGGTGGCGGCGGTGGCTTACACTCGAAACAACTGGCATTATTGCTGTATGTCAGTGGAATATTACACTGGAATTTACTACGCTGAGCTCGCTAACCCTCTCCAATGGCCACAGCTCAGGAAAAAACGACGCCATGTTGCGCCACCGCAACTACCAAACCGTCTTCTTCTGCGCCGCCCCAACAACAGCAACCACCACCGCAACAACAACAACAGCGGCCCTCCGTTGCCACCTTCATTCCCGCCATCGATTCTCCTCCCAAAACCGCTTCTGCCAAAGGTTTTTTATTTTTATTTCAATTTCGTTTTTTTTTCAATTAATTAAGAACTTCATATTATTATTATTTTTTACTTGATCGTCTCCTTGGTTGCTGATAGAATGATATGAATAAACAAGTTAGTGGTTTCAGAGTAGTTTTTATTTGGGTCAATTTATTTGTTTGACTACAAGTTATAAAGTACACTTTATTCGCTCTTTTTCTTGCTCGCATGTACATGATTGATCATGCTCTCTTTCTTGGTAGTATTATATTGAGTCCGTTTTTCTTCTTCTGTTATAATTATCGGATTCCAAATTTCATTTCATTTTCGCCGTCATTTTCTCCGTATACTCTCATCTTCGAAACAGAGCAACATACATACTCCTTTCTCACTACTTCCACTTACGTACATGGTAAACACTGCACCTTCTCTTGTACTGGGTCTTGATGTTTTATGTTTTCTTCTGCATCAATTTCATGCTCGGTGGAAGAATTGTTGGAAGTTTTAACTTGTCATGCAGGAGAACTTGAATGAAGTGTCATGTTTCATTTAATTGCACAAAGAAAGAGAACCTTTTCTTTTTCCTCTCTAATAATCAACCTAACTTAATTTTGGAGAGTGATGGATGAGTTTTTCTGTGACAATCTGCAGTCCTTAAGAACACTCCCAACCAAAGTCATATTTAATTTGTGTTTTCTAAGGTTAAAATTTAGATATAGTTCTTAGTTGGTTTAGGTTCTATTCTTCTATCAAAAAATGGAGTTTCATTTCGGTTACCTGCTTAATAAAAGTTTGTATTAAATGTCAGCGTAAGTTATTGAAGTGAAATCTCTAATTTTGATTCCAGAATAGTAAGTACATAAGAAATTACATCTAAGTTTTGTCCCTTCTTAAATTCCCCCACTTTCAATAAGGATAGAATTAAGCTCTTAGCTTCTCTGTGGTGCACTGCTCATGGATGCTTCAACTTTGTTGCTCTCTCAGATTAGCAGGGAGATTAAGAGTTTTATGTATTGGGTTTATGCTCAGCTTTGCCATTTTTGTTATTCTTGGTCTTTTGTGTTTTTCTTATCGTCTGCCTAGTTTATCTCCTCATCTATCCTTAATGAAATTTCTTATGTCCAAAGTTGAAGAACTGTTCTTTTTGATATAGGTATCACACTCATGGTGAGAGCTCAAACCAGCCATCCTCTGGATCCACTATCTGCTGCTGAAATATCAGTAGCTGTAGCAACCGTTCGAGCAGCTGGGGCAACGCCTGAGGTACATATTTTCCTCCTTAATATACTCTCTGTGTGGGTTTACTACCGAGAAATGAAACAACTGTGTTTGATTAAGCTATATCCTCTCTGTTACTATCTCTGGATGTTCACGAAGTTGTTTGATTATCTTGTTAGGTGAGGGATGGCATGCGCTTTATTGAAGTAGACCTGGTAGAACCAGAAAAGCAAGTTGTTGCATTAGCAGATGCATATTTCTTCCCTCCTTTCCAACCATCACTGCTCCCCAGGACAAAAGGTGGACCTGTGATTCCAACTAAACTTCCTCCAAGGAAAGCAAGACTAGTTGTTTACAATAAAAAGTCAAATGAGACAAGCATATGGATTGTTGAACTTAGAGAAGTTCATGCAGCAACTCGAGGTGGACACCATAGGGGCAAAGTTGTATCATCTACAGTTGTTCCAGATGTTCAGCCTCCAATGGTGAATACAAACTTCAAATTTTATTCTTCCTTAAAATGGTGATGATTATTAGGTTTTGTAGAGTCTTCCTTGTGCCCATGCTAATTAATTATTAAACTATTTACCTTTTCTTTTCCGATTTTCCCTATGTGGAAGTTTGTAACTTCTTTTCCAATTTTTCTAACTGGTAAATAAAAAATCCTATTACCAAATTATGATAACTACTGCAACTGTTACATTGACATTCGAGTGTTACTTTCAATTATTTTCAAATCAAAATTGTTTGTTGTTCTAGGATGCTGTGGAGTACGCTGAGTGTGAAGCTGTTGTCAAGGACTTTCCTCCATTTCGTGAAGCAATGAAGAAGAGAGGCATTGAGGATATGGATCTCGTGATGGTGGATCCCTGGTTAGGCACTGCTTCATGATGATATAATGAGAATTCATTTCAGCTATGTCTTGTTCTGTCTAATTCTCGTGCTGTTGAAATTTTTCAGGTGTGCTGGATATCACAGCGAAGCTGATGCTCCTAGCCGAAGACTTGCTAAACCGCTAATCTTTTGTAGAACTGAAAGCGACTGCCCCATGGAAAATGGCTATGCCCGTCCAGTTGAGGGAATCCATGTACTTGTTGACATGCAAAATATGGTTATTCTTGAATTTGAAGACCGTAAACTTGTTCCTCTTCCACCTGCTGATCCACTAAGAAATTATACTTCTGGTGAAACACGGGGAGGAGTTGACCGAAGTGATGTGAAACCCTTACAGATTATTCAGCCTGAAGGTCCTAGTTTTCGTGTTAATGGACACTTCATTGAATGGCAGAAGGTTGTTGTCTGTCTCAAGCATATTTTCCCAAACCACATTATCATACATACTGAGAAGTGATAAAATTGATGGACCATTTTTGCAGTGGAATTTTCGTATTGGATTCACTCCTAGGGAAGGTTTGGTTATTCATTCAGTAGCCTATATTGATGGAAGTCGAGGACGAAGACCAGTGGCCCACAGATTGAGCTTTGTTGAGATGGTGGTCCCGTATGGAGATCCTAATGATCCTCACTATAGGAAAAATGCTTTTGATGCTGGGGAAGATGGACTCGGTAAAAATGCTCATTCCCTCAAGAAGGTCAGGACATTTGCTTATATTCCAATCAATTTTTTCTTCATTGTATCTTCCCTTCTCAATGTACATGAAATTAAACTGCTTGTGCATAATGTCATCATTTCAGGGCTGTGATTGTTTAGGTTTTATCAAATACTTTGATGCACACTTCACTAACTTCTATGGAGGTGTTGAAACAATTGAGAACTGTGTTTGCTTGCATGAGGAAGACCATGGTATTTTATGGAAGCATCAAGATTGGAGAACAGGTTTGGCTGAAGTTCGAAGGTCTAGAAGGCTGACAGTGTCTTTTATATGCACCGTGGCTAACTATGAATATGGATTTTTCTGGCACTTTTATCAGGCAAGTTAAATATCTAACATGCATTTATCTGTGAGTGTGTTGAAGGATATTGGTGGAGCCATCTATGATTTTTTTATTACTTTCCTTTAAATACGTACTAGCATCTCAGGCTGTCTCCGTAATTCTTTATTTTCTTGCAGGATGGAAAAATAGAAGCAGAGGTCAAGCTCACAGGAATTCTCAGCTTAGGAGCATTACAACCAGGTGAAACTAGAAAATATGGCACAACCATTGCACCTGGACTGTATGCGCCTGTCCACCAACATTTTTTTGTTGCTCGTATGGACATGGCAGTAGATTGCAAACCTGGCGAAGCATTTAATCAGGTTAGCATGCAATTTCATTTATAAGTGGGAAAGGTCTTTGGTGCAAAATGCAAAATTTTTTTCTCCCCAACCAGGTCCAAATTTTATCTTGTAATAGTAAAATTATCAAATGGGATGTTATACAATTAGGTATCTTCGCATTCTATTGCAGGACAATGAGCTGTCTAGAATCATTCATGTATCAAAAGAATACCACATATGAACATGCTGTGCTCAGTGTTTTTATTTTCATTATGTCCTTTATATTGCAAACTACTATGATCTAAATCTTTAACATTGCTTCTCCTTTGCACCAACCCGCCTTCGTTTAAAAAATAAAAAATTTTAACATTGCTACCGTGGCTTATAAGGTTTCTGTTCTTATATCTGTTGATTTTTCATGTTGAACTCCTGATTTTATGACTCAGTAGTTCATTCCACAGTTCCTTGTTGTTGATATTTGTCTTCTCTCTTCCATCATAAAGCTAAAATTCATTAAGCATAAGCTCATATCTTTCCTCTTTACCCAGGTTGTTGAGGTGAATGTCAAAGTTGAAGAGCCAGGAGACAATAATGTTCATAACAATGCATTTTATGCTGAGGAAAAACTGCTTAAATCAGAATTGGAAGCAATGCGTGATTGTGATCCTTTATCCGCTCGTCACTGGATTGTAAGTTCTTACTTATTTTTTAAGTCCCCTCCCCAAGGAAAAAAAATATTCAGATGTTAAATTTTTCCCTGGGTGAATATTTCTGCTGTCACTGTCCACTTTAGATGTTGTAGCAGGGACAATCTAAAATTTTCAAATCTGGCTGCTGTTTTAAGCTGCTTCTGCTCTGTAAGTTGTGAAGGATATTGCACAGTACTATTTATACTACATATATGTTAAATTTATTCACATCAATTGAAAAAATTGTTATAGTTATTGTGAGTGTGTGTGTGTGAGAGAGAGAGAGAAATTGCATGATTCAGGTCGTCATTGATTTAAGATTGCCACGCTATTAGTATTGTGGCCCCAGTATTGAGAAACTATCAATTGCACAGGATGCTTATAGTTCTTGAAAATCGAGAAACGCAGGAATGCGTTTATATTAGCTGTTTTGTCAATTTTTTTTCCTACATATTGACTATCAACGTATTTTAAAATGTTGGGATTATTTGGTAGTTTGAACAAAGTGTGTATATCTTACGCAATTGTGGACATTTTAGGTTAGGAACACAAGGACTGTAAACCGAACTGGGCATCTAACTGGTTACAAGCTAGTACCTGGCTCAAACTGTTTACCTTTAGCTGGCTCAGAGGCCAAGTTTTTGAGAAGAGCAGCTTTCCTGAAACACAACCTTTGGGTTACTCCTTATGCACGCGATGAAATGCATCCTGGTGGAGAGTTCCCTAATCAAAATCCACGTGTTGGAGAGGGTTTGGCTACATGGGTTAAGCAAAACCGATCGCTGGAGGAAGCTGATATAGTTCTCTGGTTAGTTAACTCCATTCTTCTACCTAGATCTTAGCTGCTACTTGCACAATTTAATATTAAAATTTCCAAATTTTATCAATTTGGGTTTGGTTTGTTTAACTATATTTCAATTTTTTTTTTACCAAGATGAAATTGTACTTTGAACTAGTAACGAAAATCAAAACAAATCTAAATTGACAACAAGTTTGGTTCATTTAACTTTAATACGTTAGTTTGATTATTTGGTATGAATATATCAAAAGTTGACTTTAGACCTATCTTAAAAATGTGAGATTTTTATTTAATTATAAATTATTAAAAAGTTTTTATTTTTAATTAATTTGAGATCTCCAAGATATTTTTCTGTTCTAAATGATTTTAATATTTTTTTAAGAAATAAACTTTATATCTAACTCAAATTGTGAGGTGATGTTTGTATTTATTTATGAATTATTTATTTATAAATAGTTAAGGGGAGAATAAATAAAAAATATTAGGTGTACTGTTATATTACTTGCTATGATGCTACTCCTCCAATACGCTTTTTCCATTGCAAACTTGAATATGCAGTGCTTATAATTATTAGCTGAGGTGCCACGAATGACTGATTTTTTTTGGCTGATAATAGTTGTCCTGGACTTGAATTTCTGAAGTCATGGTTATTTATTTTTTGCGCATGTGAACTTATTTGGCGGAATGTTGCAGGTATGTATTTGGAGTGACACACATTCCTCGACTGGAAGACTGGCCTGTTATGCCCGTGGAACGCATTGGTTTCATGCTTATGGTATGCTATTCATCCTTTCTGAATTTTAAATGAGATTCATTCTGAAATGAAACACTTTTCACTAAAATACACAAGAATAGAAAAATATTAGCGACGCACTCTATCCAATACCTTTCTATTATTGGTTAAATTCACTAAAAATAATTTTTTATGGGTCTAATTTTTCATTCAACGAGTCTCTCCTGATACTATACCTTTTACTAAATTTTAACCAATACAAAAATGTTGTTAGAAAGAATGTTGTTAGCACTTTGTTCCACCAAATGTTGAAACACATTGTTATATGAAATTATAAGTGATACTAATTTTGTGATCATGCAATTTATGATGCAGCCGCATGGTTTTTTCAATTGCTCTCCAGCAATAGATGTTCCACCAAATCAGGGTGATTTGGATGATAAGGAGAATAATGGCTTGCCTGCCAAGCCTATTCAAAATGGGCTAATTGCCAAGCTTTGAAAGGATTGAAAAACTAGATAATCAGGCTCTGCCTCTCTACGTGGTTATGTTCAAATAATTCAGTGTTAAATCCTACTCTTTGTACTGGTGTAGTGTTCAACCTGGCTGGGTGTTTAAGAAACGGCTATTATTGTATGTATAATTATCATATATTATTGTGTGTATAATTATCATATATGTTTGTTGTTGCATGGTGGACGCAAGGTAGATTTATCATTTAATTTGATATAGAATCAATGGGTGATGGTGAGTAATTGCGCCAAGTAATAAATGAAATTGGATAACTATCGGAAAATGTTTTCATGCATATCTAAAGTGGTGATCTAAAATTCACCTACACCTTAAAATAATATAAGTTTACAGAAGATACGATATAAGTTTGAAACAATCAAAAGAAAAGAAAAAAAAACTACTAAGAACAATGAAATAAAAATAGAAAGTTATGCAAATAAAAGTTATCTCGCAGGATAATGTATATCACATACATTATATTTTAAAGACTATAAAATGATTTAACACTACTAGATATTTTTTAATAAAGGGTCTCTAGTGTTCTTTATTAAACAATTGTGATTTTGAAATCTACACGGCACAATTTTTTATCTAACTATAAATTATGGAAGATATATTATCTCCTTTTGTCTTTAAACGAATAAAAGAATAATATCTACCTACCAAACAAAGTAACAATGCTCGAAGTGCAGTTTAATATAAATGCATTTAATTCTCTTCTGTACATGTGTATATGATAATGAATGAATAGTTACACAATTTTACACATTACTTAATTCTCTTATCACCTCCTTTAATCATAGAATCTCATTAACCTTTTTAGTGTAACATACTCAACTAGGTTTAATACATAAAGTCACCATTAATGACAAACTAGCTTTTCAACAAATTATAATTCCAAATTGTGTGAAAACATATTCAAAATTGACTTTCTAGTATCAACATTCCTTGTATAGTTTGTATCTACAAACTGCGTCTCTACTATGTGTATATCTCTATACATCGCTTTAGATTATATTGTTATATTTGTTTTATTTAACTATCTCAGCACATACTTCAAAGTCTCCAAGATCTGATGTAAACTTACTAACAACATTGACATGTGCTAGATTCGATTTACTACACATCATCTCATACATGATGCTCCATACTCCATTAGCATATGAAATAGTCTTCATCTCCCTCCAAACTTCTTCGGAGCTTGAGTGATGAGGACATATGATCAAGAGTAAGAAGTTTCAAACATTTGAAGGGCATGGAGGACCTATGACAAGAACAAGGACAAGGAGACCCAAGGAACACTATAAAAAATTCTCAATTTACCTACAGATCTATTACATATAAATTTTACCTACGAATTTTATCTACGGGATTCGTAGGTAAACATACGGATCGTAATCAATAGGTAAATTTGACATTATCTACGAATTTTACATACGGATTTGTTACTTATGAAAAATCCATAAATTAATTTTATTAAAATTATTATTAACATTATTAATTTTTAATATTATTACTAATATAAATTTTAATAATAATAATAATAAAATTATTGTTGTTATTATTATTATTATTAATTATATTAACATTATTATTAACAATATTAACACTATTATTATTAATAGAAATTAGTAATATTATAAAAATTAGTAATAATGATATTATTATTATTATTAACTTATATAAATAAGAATATTATTAATATTACGTTTAATATTATTTTTATTATTTTTATTGTTATTATTATGAATATCATTAATAATAATAATATAATTATTATTTATATTATTATTTATGATATTACTATTATTATTATTATTATTAACTTATATAGTTAATAATATTATTAAAATTATATTTAATATTATTTTTATTAATTTTATAATAATAATAATAATTATTATTATTACATTTAATATTATTACTACTATTATTAATATCATTAATAATAATACTATAATAATAATTATTATTATTTTTAATATTAATTTTAATAATAATAATAATAATAATAATAATAATGATGATGATGATAATAAATATATGATAATAAAGTTGATGTTGGAACATGGGATTACCTATAGATTTTGTCTATTACATATGAATTTATATGAATTTTTGTTGTAGATAAATGCTAATTTTCTTGTAATGAAAACTTTATAACATATTTTAATTATTTTGTTGTTTCAAATTTAGTTAATAATTTAGCAGTTACACTTTTTCAATTATTGGTTTAAATTTGGAATTATTACACCAATTATTGGCTTCTATAGTGGTTTTATTTACCTTGTAATACTTTTAAATGTCAAGAGGCTATACGTAACCCAACCAAGGGAAAGGAGACCAGATTTTGATTATAAAGAGATACTCATTTTTTTAGAGCTAGATTTTTTGGGCTTTTGTTGATCCAGACTTGAGATCTTGAGGGAATATTTTCCATCCTTGGAAGTGTGGTGTTCTCAATTTCCATTTCATTTTTCATTCCTTTTTGTTCATAATCCATAATTCTGATTCATTACATATGAAATTAAGCGTTTAATTATTTTTTCTTTGTTTAAATTCTCACAAGCAAGCAACTTTAGAGGTCACAACTTAGAATCCCAACAAGAAAGAGGGTTCATATCATTGAGTAATTGATAAGTTTGTGTAATGACCCAAAGGTGTATCTACATGTTTAAATTCATGCAACCTTTTTCCAATATCTCTCTTGAGATGAACATGATACTCTAATCATCTAATCCTTCCATTTTTCCATCCCCTGTATTCGTTGATATCTCATCTCAAGCTTTGAGCTTAATTTTTCTTTAAGCTCTTTTATCCCATTATCTTTTTAAAATGTAAATGCAACTATTATAACTACTCATGTATAACCTTGTCTGTCTCAAGAAATAACAAATCTCTTGTGTCATTGCCTTGTGGTCTATCTTAAGCCATACAGTGATTTCTGCAAGTGTTAGCAAAAATTTACAATGATGACAAGTGCACTAGTCATAATGTAGCAAAAATAAAATCATTGTTCTTCCCAAAGAATTTGTTTAATATAAAAAAATCAAACAATTAATAAATTCAAATTTAAAACAAATTCAAGGTTTGATAATATATGTAAAAAGTTAAAAGAATATTTTTGTTTTTTTTATCAACAATTGAAGGCAGAAAAATGTTTAACAATAATATGATTAACTTGCTAAGGTTAGATCTCACTAATCTTCACTATCATGCATTACAAAATTTATCTTTTTTCTAACAATAATCAATGTCAATCCACAAAATTAGTCAAACCTGATTCCTCAATGGATGAGCTTGAGGTTTATCTATTAACTGTCAATTCATTGATATAGATGAATCTTGCATAAACACAGGGATCTTAACAACAATAAATCTCACTCTATTCCTAGACACAAGCTTTCATCCTGTAAATTGATTCAATTTTATATTCAAAAGATATTTTCCAATACTCTTGAGAATCAATAATTGATTTATGAATCTAAACAACAAGCATAAGAACAAAATTAATAAATTGATATATTGAAAGAATAAGATTTATGATAAGACATAATATGAGCCCAAATATGATTACATGAGAGTTTAGAAATGTTTTAACCTAACTCCAAGAATTAGTGATTTAGCTCCTCATAGGCATGAGAAAATTAAACATTACAAGAAGAATGATGGAATAAGAAGATTACTCCAAATGAAGCCTAAACGCGCCTTCAAGAGTGAATTTCGTTCTCTATTCTAGCCAAAGATACCTAACCCTAAACCCAAAAGCTTATTAAATAAAATATGAAAATCAACGTTCGCGCCCAGTTTAGAATGTTGTGTTGGGCGCCACTAGATTCTGTTAATATTCCAATACTGGGCCTAACCTGCATCGGTCACCTATTTCGGCACCGGGCGCTACTGTTGCATTTTGTTTCTCTATTTTCTCCCAGGTTGGGCTCATGCGGTTGAATTGGGCTTGACTTTATTTGCTACTTTTTCTCACTTCTTTAATGCTTTAATTATAGTTCTCCTAATCCAATATTTTTATGATCAATTTGACCAAAAATAAAATTGAATCAATATCACATCCTTGTTTTGACTCTTACAATCACTTATTAGTAAAAAAAAATGCTTAAATTTGAGAATTAAACAAGTTTTAGTTTAGAAAGAGTTGATTTTTGTCTTAAAAATGTATCAATAGCATCATATAAATTTGCTCTATCAAAACCCTCGAAACTTAGCACCTTGCTTGTCCTCAAGCAAAGGTAACTTATACAGACAAAAGTTATTCCACAGTGAAACAAAAAATGCAAACCAATTCACTTATCACATCTTCTTAACTAAGTGTGCTCCTTCTCAAATCAATTCATGAATGAACAATTGTATTTGATAAATTTTAGTCATGGCATTCAAATGTACTTGTAACAAAAATGCACAACCATCAATCTCTCCAAAAGTGTTTCACTCAAGTATTTCAATCTCTCAAAATATGTATTTCTCTCATCTATCACTAATTTCCACAATCCAAATTTACCTTTTATTTCAAGAGTCAAATTCTTCAAAATATGTAATATCACAAGGACTTTTATTGGCTTGTAATTTGGCTGGGCTAAGAAGAAAAATGGGCTTTCTAGATAATCAAAATTCTTCACGTAAAGAGAGCAATTAGATTAATAATTTCAAAAAAATTTACTTTCACTAAATATATTTTGAATGCATTTCTAATCACCATCATGCAAAAGAAAAACCATAACACCAATTCTCAAGAATAACTCATTTCATTCATAAATCTCAATCAAAAAACACATACTCAATTAATCATCAATGATAAATAACTCAGTTCACATCATTTAACACTACTTCATAACAATTATCCAACTGAGTTTATCCTTATCTACAAAACAAAAGCAAATATAATGAAAATAGACAATAACATAAAAGAAACTAAAAAAAACAAATGAAAAGGAAAAAAAATCTTCGCTAACGGTTTTTGACTATATGTTCCTCTTCCCTTACCTCAACATCCTCATATCTACTTCTCTTCCTCTGCCTCATCATCCTCAACTCTACCTCCCCCTCCAAATTGGCCCTGGCCTCCAGGTCAATTAGCATAAAATATGAACTCCTCATATGAAGGTAAATGGAATCTAGATGGAGATCCTAGTCCATGCTGTCGAAATAGAGATCATGATGGGAACAACGATCCAAAGAGAAAAATAAATTAACATTTTGCTTTAAATAGAGAAGGAGTCGTCACTATAGTTTATTGTGGGAAAATCATAAAAGGAAATAGTATGCAAAACTAGATTTGGATTCGGAAGTCGGTTACATGTGAGAAAGATATTAGCATCCCACAACGCCTGTCCTAAGATGATATCTTTAATCAAATGAGTAAAACAGGTGTGGTTTATTAAAATGTTTATTTTTCCAAAAAAAGAAATATACATGCAAGTAAAAAACAAAATAATTTTTTATTTTGGGCCTGACAAGGATTGACCTTGCTCCTACATATTTACATCCATGATGGAAATTTAAGACTTATGTAGTTCTAGTTAGAAAATTGTTTGTTAAGGTGTTTGATATTTTTTATTTTTTAAAGTTTTATATTTTTTATATTTGAAATTTTATTATTATTTTTTATTTTGGTAATTTGGTATTTTGAAAATTTAATATTTTTTGGAAATTTTTGATATTTTTTGTGTATTTTTTAAATAAAATCTCGTATGGGATATCACTTGATGTGTATGACCCTTTTATTATCCAAACAAAATAACAAAATTCTTTCAAATTAAATTTCACTTGATGCATACTGTCATTTGGGTATCTATTCGAATTATTTTAAAATAAAGCCCAAAAAGAAAGGGTGTGTGGATGAAAATTAGGAGTTGTAGGTAGCAAGAATTAAAAAGCTAAACTTAATGGGTCCAAAAAGAATTTTTAACAAAAAAAAAAAAAAATAGGGCCATAGAGTAAATGTGGTGGTGTAGTAAAGAATTCCATAGGTGTTACTTGGTTCAGCTTAGGTGAAAGGGCACTCGGGTCGGCCTGGTGAAATGCACTCGGTTCCGCTTAGGTAAAAGGCATTTAGGTCATCTTAGGTGAAAATCACTCAACTACACTTAAGTGAAAGGAACTTTGGCTACACTTAGGTGAAAGGCACTCGGCTACACTTAGGTGAAAGACACTTGGTTCGGCTTAGGTGAAAGGCACTTGGTTCAGGATTAGTTAAAGACACACTCGGGTCAGTAAAAGGCACTTGGCTCGGTTTAGGGCACTGGGTTTAAGATTAGTTAAAGCCACACTCGGGACGGTTAAAGATACTCGACTGCTTTGCTAAAACGCATGCTTGGGCTAGTTAAAAGCACCCGACTCTGCTAAAGGGCACTCAATTTTGGGAAAAGCACTTGGCTCGGTTTGGTAAAGGCACTCAGGCTCGGCTAAAAGGCACTTGGTTCAACTTTGTTAAAAGGCTCACTCGGTAAGGTTAAAGGCACTCGACTTGGTTTGCTAAAACGCACACTCGAGCACGGTTAAAGGAACTCAAGTCGGTTTTGAAAATTTTTAAAGGCACTCATCTCGATTTTTGGCACTATTTAAAGACACTCAACTCGATTTTAGATATTGGGTTAAAGGAACTCAGCTCGGTTTTGGGCTGTTTAAAGACACTCAGCTCGGTTTTGGGCACTTAAGTGTAGCAATAAAAACCATTGCGGAAGCACTGACGACGACAACACTTGGCTCGCCGAGGGTGTAGTTTTTCATGGTGAAGGGATTGTACTTGACAGTGATGGCGCCACCACTACGACGGTTGGGGTGAGGCTCCTAACTTGAACCGGTTAAGTTTCTTCTCCTTTTTCCCTGTTCTCCTTCTATTCTAAAATTCAATATCAGGTTTGCTTTTTGGTTCATGTATGGAGATGATATTGAGGGAAGAATTTAGAAGGGTTGAGAGGGTTCAATTTTGGGGCTTCTGAAGTTTGTTGTCACAATAGGGCAGAGATATGAATAAATAGTTCACGATGCTTTAACAAATGAAAATGAAACAAAACGAAACATCAAAACATAACATTTATGCAACATCACATTTCAAGAAAAAGAAAGAAAAAACAATACAGATTCATACCACTTTGCCACTCATCTCTTCCACTATGTGTTGCTTTTTATCTCGACTGTTCTTAATCTTCGTCATTCTGATTCTTTAATTCTTTTATGCATTGTTCTTCTGGATTCTGCGTGGGAGAATTTACCTAGACTAATCATTGACGTTCCTTATTTTGTGTTCCCGTAGACATAGTGGTCTATATAAAATAAATTCATTCCCCCTTCCTCCTCCATATGTCTACTTATTTCTATATTAATCAACTTTTAAAACCGAGCTGGAATGGATTCTGCTCTTCATTTCTAATTAATTTCCATTCATTTCCAATTATTTCCAAAAACAGGACGGTGAATTCAAATCAATTTATTTCAATTATTTTAAAAAATAGAACGGTGAATTCAAATCAATTTATTTCCAATTATTTCCAAAAATAGAACAATGAATCATTTCTAATTATTTTAAAAAACAAAACAATGAATATTTTCCAATTATTTTTAAAAACAAAATAGTGAATTATTTCCAATTATTTTCAAAACCATTACAATAAATTCAAATCAAAGTTATTTCCAAAAATGGAAGAGTGAATTCAATCAATTTATTTTCAATTATTTTCAAGAATAGAAAAATGAACTCAAATAAATTTATTTCGTGAATTTTCTTTAATTTCAATCAAAAGGAAAAGATTAAACAACATAGTTATGAATATAGATGAGTATGTAAGAGGGGTGGGTGAGGGAAAAGAGGTGGTGTAATGAGCAAACCTGAACCAAGTGAGAGAGAGGTGTGTGAAGGGAAAAGAAGTGGAATAAGAAATGTGATATGTTAACACTGTAACAAGGAATCTACCTCCATTTAACCTCTAAAAGTGGGAAATGGGTGTAAATTTGTTACACTAATGTTAAAATATATTTATCTGTTATGTAATGAGTAAATATCATTTTTGTTTAAAACCGAGATGGGTTAGACTTTAATAAAAACATCAATTATTTTTCTACAATTTTTTCATTAAAAAAAGTAAAACCAAATTTTTTATTAAAACTTTTTCTTTTTTTTTCTTTCTCTATTATTTATTGAAACTTTGTTTTCTTTTTCACTTATTCATAAAAATGACACGGGACAGAACCTTCTCTTAATTTAAATGAAAATGAATATATTTATTTTATTTTTTCTCTTTCTAAAATGATATAAAACTAAAGTGTATAACTTGTTTTTGTACATTTTATTTTAAAATAAAAGATTATATCTTTATATATATATATATATATATATATATATATATATATATACTTTTTCAAAAATAATAACATCCAAACTTAAATTAGATGAGTATTTTTTAAATTTGTTTTGAATAAAAGAAAATAGGAAAATAATTTGAAAAAACACAAAATTTAAAGGATAATTAACTAAAATGTGGAACAAGAAGAAATGTATCTAGTTATAAGATAAATAATGATATCTTAATAAATTATGTTTAAAATGGCATATTTTAAACACATTCTTTTGGTGGCTAAAATTATTACACTTGTAAACACCATATTTTAAATGAAAAAACAACAATTTCAATTATTACAAATATAATAAATTTATTATACTTGTAAATACAATATTTTAAATGAAAAAAATATAAAATTCTAATATTATCATATCATAAAGTAAATAGTGACAATGTTATGAGAATTGTGTACTAAAACAACCCTATTTAATTTATTTTTGTGGTGAAAGCGTCAAATTAGTTAAGAATATTAATTGTTTGACATTTTTCTTGTTGTACATTAAAGAATCCAAAATCTGTGAAACTAGCTTGCAAATATGGGAGTTTCCACCCTTACTCATTTTCATGTTTACGACATAGATTTACGGTCCTTCTTGTATCTAAGAGTGTTTCTTTCGTCCTTCTCGTCTTTTCAAATATATCAAAGAAAAACATGTTAAAATAATTGTTTTTCAAGTTCATATAATAGAGTATCATTAAAAAATCAATCTATGTTTAAGACACGGATTGAACTCTTATAAAAACATGTTGGAAACAAAAAGATGCATTAAAGGTTTTTTTTTTTGCAACAACAATCCAAATATATTCTTAGTTATTACATAAATCTCTTTCAGTTCAACATAAATTTCTAATTTTCTCTTGCAGAATACCCGCGCAACAAATATATGTATGTAAGAAATTGTCTCACTAAGGACATTCTAAAATATTATAATTTAGTTTTGATGGACAAGTATTATTTTAATAGGATTCCTAATTGATAGCTCTAGACCGATCAAGAATCCCCGTACTTAGAAAAACAGTTAATATATACGAGCCAATAAGTTTTGCTTAAGGTCTCCAATAATGACACTCCATTTAGGTGTATCTATATATATATATATATATATATATATATATATATATATATATATATATATATATATATATAAAAAAAAAAACACTAAAAAAAAATAAAAAAATTTTAAAACACTCATTTTAATTTTTTATATTCATTATATATAGAAAAAAAAAAAATATATATATATGTTTTTTTTTTTATATATATATATATATATATATATATATATATATATATATATATATATAAC
>Ga0099825_1001980_pt1 | contig 26790 bp, 10 predicted proteins | sample SiratroredBW_FD_76838 | JGI IMG/M metagenome (GOLD analysis project Ga0099825, IMG submission 76838) | Root nodule microbial communities of legume samples collected from California, USA - Siratro red BW | ecosystem: Host-associated > Plants > Roots > Nodule | place: USA: California | collected... | reverse complement strand
TATTTAAAAAAATTTTAATATTTTTTTTTTTTTTATTTTTTTTTAAAAATAATAATATTTAATAAATAAAAAAAAAAAATAAAAAAAATTTTAAAAAAAAAAAAAAAAAAAAAAAAAAAAACCCTATATAAGCAAGAAGAAAAATGTTAGTATTCTCTATCTCTTGATATTCACCAAAAGGATACTATGTTTGGATTGTTCTAACATTTTGAAAATGAATAAACTTATACATGCTCAAGAGGGTAGGAAGACTTATAAGATAATTGGAAGCACTCATTAGGCACTTGAAGAAAATATATTGGAGATTTCAACTGTTTGTCGTATTATACTTAATGGTTAAGATAATAAAGTTGGCTTACATTGCTAAGTATAGATCTCAACCAGAAATGGTTATGAGTAGGTGAAATCACTGTCTAGAAAAGCAGAATATGATCTGTATAGACTTCTTTTTCTCTTGGAAATATCTCATACTTAATTATTAAGAAACTTTTAAAAGTAGCATTTGGCTCATGGACACAACACAACAGAGTAGAACACTCTAGGTTTCCCTTTATTTCATTTTCCTCCCTTTAAGTGGAATGAAGATGCACCATTTTATAACCACGTGTTATGTGTTTTATTTCTATTTCTTAAATAAAACGTATTAGATATAAAATTGATCAAACTCACACGTCAAATTCTATCTGATTTTAACACATTACCAAACACTACCTTATAAAAACAAAAAGACAAGTCATATATAGCTGATTTTACACTATGATAGGTTTAAAACTGAGAAATGATGGCTTACAAGCTCTTATGAAGGACCAGTCCATTTATGTTGCTTTTGATGCACTTCAGGGACAGTACATTAGAGCATAACAAGTTATTGAGTTACAACACAAACTTTTGTTTTATCTGTTGTTTGGTTATATAAACAAGTTCTCTTTTATTTATCTAAACAAACAAGAGGAAGCCTAAATTTAAACCTGATTAGTAAATAAGACAAGCACAAGTTGTCTAGACTTAACTTTAAAAGCTTCCAAATGGCTTGTTTTTGTATTCAATGACAAAACATTTAACTTCAGGAAAGAAATGGAGATTATATGCAACTTATATATTGCTATTACATTATAAATAAATTCTAATCTTTTGTAGAGAATTTTAATTTTCACTTATTGCTATCTACCACTTACTTAACTCCAAAAGGTCATTTATTCTAGTCCTATCTGTACTTCATCTTCCATCATAGAGATGCTACTAAAAATATTAATATTTTATATGGCATAAAAGATTCGAGCCTTGTTTGGAAAGGCTTATTTATACCTATTTTATGACAGAAGCACTTGTGTGAGTATTAAAGAAACTTTACGATATATTTATATGTTGTTTCAACTTTTCTAAAAGCTCTTCAAGATAATTTACAAAAATAACTTTCAAATCATATAGAAACACTATAATCTTATTATTTTTTCTACGAACAACTGATATATAAATGTTTACATAATTTTTGTGAGGGAAGGGAGTTTCTTAGTTATGTCTAGCTAGCATATTGTCAGCATCAAGTTCGTTTTCTGTTCTTCTTAGACTATAATTTTTGTTTTAGACATGAATCTTAGGTTTTTTACTATGGTACAAAGTAACTGTAAAGAGGCTATTTTTCAGCTGAGAATCTCTTTATATTATTCAAAGATGTGGACTTTTAATTTTCCTTTATTTCAAAACATAGCTAATCTCTCTGGGTCTCTAGTCAACGTGGGAGTGTTATTCTCATTTTAAAAGATTTGGCAGTTGAACCAACTTGTTCCTTCAATGTTACCTCATGATTGGACCCTGAATTATACTTCTAGAAAATGGAAAGCAAAACTTTAGGAATGTTTTCCAACAACACCATTCCATAGGGTGAAAAGCTACTGTTATTTGCATTAAATACATTAGTTGCAACATGGCAATTCCAAGTTGCATTATTTGTGATTTGAGGGAAAGAAAGTTCGTATTGATTAAAGTTTTTGATTGTACAGAAAACTATACTAGTTCAACATTTTCTCCTTCTGTATTGTTTCCTTGCATAGTAGGGTGTGAAGTTGAGATGGGATGAGAAGCCAAAACCAGAAACAGTCTTTGCAGTGTTGGAATACTTGAAGTGTAACTATTTGTTGCTCTGACAGGCCTCGTTAACTCAAGACAGTGCTGGAAGAAAGTACTGTCAATACGACTCTGACATTGCAACCGGCCTAGGTGTGGGGTCATTGTTCATCCTAGTTGCCAGTCAAGTGATCATTATGGTTGTAACTAGATGTCTGTGCTGTGGGAAAGCTATGAGACCCAGTGGATCCAGATCATGGGCAATTTGCTTATTCATCACTAGTTGGTATGTGCTCATTTTTGGATCCTAGTCTTTCAAACAGAAATTTACATGTTTTCTCTAAGTTATTCTTTTTTATTTCAAGTCACAGAATCAACTGGTCTATTTAGTTTTAAGGAACTGTTATTTCTGTTTTCTCTGATAAATTATGTAAATATCAGTGACAAAATGAAAAAATATCATCATCATCATCATCACAAGACATAACACATGCACAGCATATGTAAATTCTAATATTTTATATTATATTTTTAGATAAGTTCTCTACATGTTGAAAGACGAATATTTTGTTAATAATATCAGCATGTGTCCATCCATATGAAAGTGTCACCTCAAATGTATTTGTAGAGGAATTGGCTTAACTGTCTAAACCGACAAAAATAATGTAATTAAAAGCGTTTGATACGTGTTAAACCAGTGTTGGAAGAAATGTGTTTGACACTGTGAGCGTTTGATATGATGTTTTCTCTTGTTCACAAGACAATTGTAAAATGTGCAATGTTGTTGTTGCATGCATGATGCAGGGTGACATTTATCATTGCTGCTTCGTGCCTGCTTGCGGGTTCAGTGAGGAATGCATACCACACCAAGTACCGTGATCTGATGGGAGAGAGAGCCCCTTCATGTCAGACCTTGAGGAAGGGGGTGTTCGGAGCAGGAGCTGCCTTCATTGTTTTGACAGGCATAACCTCGGAGCTCTACTACGTTAGTTTTTCAAAAGCTAATAATGGTCCCCCTCCCTATGCTCGAGACACTGGTGTGAGGATGGGCAATTTGTAGTAGCAGTTGTAGTGTTCTGTGGAAATTGTCTGTAATGCTATGTTGGCTACCCTCACTGGTGGATGTGAAAGCCTACTTGTAAATTATTATGAACCTTGGTTGAAAAAACACCCAATGTCTTAACTATTTCCTCCCTCTTCACTCTTCAATTATGTCACAAAAAGGTGCTGCCTCACGCTGCTGGTCATACATGTGTATCTTAGTCTGGTTTCTGATGATGTGACAATTATTGGTTCAACAAGTTTTTGCATAAAGTAGGAATCAAATTGTTGTAGTTTTTGTATCACAAAATGTTAAAGTTTAACGTTGTCTAATTCATTCTCTCTTGGAGGGTTTATATATCAAAACATTCTTTGTATTTCTAAAGTGAGCAGAGGAGTTATGTAAAAGAAACACTTTTCTTGTTTAATAAAAACTGATAGCTATTTTTGTTGTTGTTGCTGATAAGTGAAAGTGTGAGCTTCAGTGATGGACGTTTCGCATTTGTTAGAAAAATATAGTGCCACGTCATGAAAGAAAATAATACCACTCCTTTATAATTATTGGTCATGCTGTAAATTAATCTCACTTGATGATGGAAGACTTGTCTGTTCTAAAATTATTGAGCATCACCTAATTTGGTTGCTGATCTCCATGCGTCTTTAAAGCCAGATTAACTTCAAAACTCAGATATTAAGGCTGTGTTTGACTTTACTTTTTTTTTAATTATTCTTCTTAAATAGAGAAGTTGAACTAAAATATAAATAGCCAAAGTTTTATTTCATTAGGAAGAGCTCTAAAAAATTAAGAAACCAATATACTAATGTTTAACTAAACCTAATAAAAGAATATTTTAAGAATTTCTCTTCTATAAAAGCTTGAATAATTCTTCTGATATGATGTGTTGTGAGCTTTTTCAATCTGTTAGCACCTCAAATAACACCTTCTACATGCATGCATCAAGGAAATTCGTCTGTAATCCCCTCACTTATGACAGTTTTCTTTCTTTGGAATCAAAATTATAAATGGAAGATCCAGCTAAAAAACAAATACATGTTAATGATCTAATTAAAAAAAAAGTTTAGAGACCTAGTTAAAAATTGTCTAGTAGTTGAGGGACTTATAGAGTAATTTAACATTTCTAAAGTTTGTTTTGGTATTTTGTTTCTAAAAAGATTTATTTTTCTTTTTTATTATTCAATTTGAGTTAATGTTCTTCTTTCCAATAAATGGATGTTTTCAATTTTGGACCTAGTTTCTTACCTTTTTTGTTAACTAATTTACATGAAATTTATCTTGCTATATTAATTTATATGAAAACTATAGATCCCAATCGATGTTGAAACCATGAAAGTGTACTAAATATCGTGAAAATTGCTTAAACAGTGAATCTCACGAGAAATTACAAAAGATCTAGAAATAGATTTTTTAACTTTTTGAATTGTACGCGTTAATATAAAAGGATAGGTTTCACTTGTTAGTTTAAGAATATAAATCTAGATATTAATCTAGCTTCTATTTAGGGATGACAGCTAGTTAAATTTAATTATACCCGTTCTCGTATATAATATTTGATCCATATGAAAATTATGTTTTATTTATATCTCTGTTAAACAACGAATATACCTACACATATCTATTATTTTTTATAAGAAAATAAAAATCAAAACAAATGAAATATGATATTACCATTTACCTAGAAGCACAACATATTTAACTATTTGTTATGTTTGAATCTTATTCCATTGTTGAATTATAAAAGATTATTGCAATTAATAATTTAAAAGAGAGCTAAATATAACTTAATAAAACCTTTTATTATTATTATTATTATCATTATTTTGATATAGACTTAATACCCTTATAATTAATTATATTTTATGTGCTTTAATATGAAATAAAGTTATAAAACAATAAAAATGTAATATAGTAAATAAATTAATTAACTTTAATTAGCATACCAAATTAAGAAAAGTAATCTAAAATTTTGAGGAAAAATATTGATTACTTACGAAATTAATTACAAAATTGCTTTATATTATTAAGATAAGTGGTAAAATATAATAGTTTTTTTTAATTATAAAAGAAACAGCCATTAACAATTAACAAAATAATAGTATTTTCCTTTTAGGGGTGGTCATGCTACCCCATTTGGACATTTACAAAGAAAGAGGCACCTCTGCTATAGGATGAGAAAAAGAGTGGATAGGGAAGGCATAGATATGAGTAGTGTTCTATCAAAATGGTCCAATCTTTTTAACTGCCCTAGTCATTATGTACCTATTCCACCATTCATTGCCTTCAATTCAATTATCCTCATCTCTCTAGTCACCAATCAATACCTCATCACATTACTTTTTTGCTCTTCAACCTTCACAATCCATGCCATGCTGCTCATTTGCTGAGTCACTGCCACCCCTCCTCAATTCTTGAAATCCCTATGCTATGTTTAACATCTCTTAACCAAGGGGTGTGTGTATTTACCAAAACCTCACATAACTCATTTCAAAACAATAACTTTAACTTTTACACACATGGCTGCATGAGTGTGCAATGGTCCTATGTAAATCTTTACTTTCTTCAATACTGATTTAGTAGTTTTCTTTTGCAGTCTTGGTTGGCTTTGATTATAATAGTTATGAGAGCAGAGTAAGGAATTCATAACTTTTTAGGCCAAATACACATCTTAATCAATACTAATAAAGCAGTTCATGAATTGTAATAATAAAAATATAATACTTTTCAAGGGTGGATGATATGCTCACACCAACTTTCTTTACTGTCTCTAAAATAATCAACTTCAAGTTCCAAAATAAACATAGTTGTACAAACAGTATAAGTACGAAAAATTACGAGAAAAGAAGACAACGGGCATTGGAAATGTAAGATGGTTTTACATTGTTAATTCAGAAATCAAATCTGCTAAACCAGTGACACAGTCCACATTAGAACTCAATAAGTCTTATAGTTTGGTTCTTATGAATAAAATATCTAGACAAACTGAAAAATAAGATATTTGTAAATTATGTTTTGACCTTATACCTCATGAGATTTTTAATGCAAAATCATCTAGAACTTAGTGGCTCAACTTATTGATTTTTTTCCAAATCAGCAGTAGGAGTTAGTAACATTTTAGGTGGCTAAGAGAAAGACTGGGCGTTGTGGCGTCGTTTAGTGTCACAATTTGCAAGGTGGCTGAATATTTTCTAGGCCATAGTTAGAATATATGGGAAACGCATGCGTATCCCATCATCATGATTGTGGCTGCTGATTAGGCTCAGTCCTCACATGCATAAAGTACAAAGTTCCTAGTGTTTACCAATGAATCAAAATATTCAAATGTAACAAGCGCACTCGTGGATTGCTCCTCATTCACCAAGGTAGATCTAAATTTCATTCAATAACACTTTAAAAACTCTCAATTTGTTAAAACCTCGTGGCTAAAGGGGGTCTACAGGTGTTCCACGGCTCTTCAATAATAGAAGAAACTGACAATTAATCAGAAGCAAAGCCTAGAAAATATGATGGCCCAAGATACCGTACACTGTTTACTATTCTATTAAAATGGAACAAAGATGAAAACACCATGTGAACTTAAAGCCCACAGAGACATGATCCAGAAACATAAGATGGGAACAGAATAATAATAATAAAATAATATAATAAATTAATGTACAACAAAAATTCCTTCATTCCCAAAATCAAAGAATGATTCTCAAGGATTGGTGGTGGAGATGATGAATCATGAGCAATAAAATCCGTATGATAATATCATTCCAAGATATATACATGTCCAAAGAATCTTCCAATCACATTCTGTCAGTTCAGCAGTGCTGGAGCAGACCCCATATCGATATCACTCCCATCACAAAGGACTCAGAAAACTCTCAAAAAAAAAAAAAAAATAGAGATAAAAATCCTATATTGATAAATGATGCAAGACTACTTGCATACATTAATACACCACTTTATTAGAGATTAGAGGAAATGATAGAGAGATGAACAAAGAGGCAAACAGAGTGGATTACAACTAATCAGGAATTTTGAACCACCCTTTGCTTGAAGCTGAAGCTGAAACTAAAACATGACAGCTCCAAATACTTCTGTTTGAAAGAATTACAGGTGCAGAAAGACCAGCACAGAATATGCCTCATCTGAAAAAAAACAAGACCACTTACTAACCTGTATGAAACACAAAACACCCCAATTTAATTAAATAACTAATCTATGGACACTACCAGTACCATGTGTTGCTTATTCTTTGGTCTCAGGGTTTGATGTCAGAATCATCCCAGGGATCTTTTAGATCAGTAGAGACCAATGAATCAAAGTCTTCCCAGTTCCAATAGTTTGAAGTTCCTAAGCCAACACCACTTGTTCCTGCTATCTCCCATGGCTGCGTGTTAGGGCCACCTGTGCTAGCCACAATAGCAGTACTGTTGATGGTTGGTTCCTCCACTGCTTTGAACTCCTCCCCATAGTTATAAACATTGGATGATCTCACCGAACAAGGGTTGGTGTCAAAAGAGCTGCTTGAGGTTGAGAAAGGGAAGAGTAGGCTTTGGCTTTGATGAGGAAGAGGCAAAGTTGAACTCGGGAAGATACCATTATTACCAATACCAATACCAAAATCTTTGCCGTCTAAATCTCTCGCGTTCATCAGATTCTGTTGTAGCAGCAAAGGTGGTGGACGAATTAGAGCTTGGTAGAGAGAGGAAGCCATGGTTTTCTGATCATCTGCAAGAGGAGTTTGAATACTCATGTGGCTGCTACCCAGCATAGCATCCATGTGGCCAATAGAGGTTGTGACAGTGGCAGTGCAAGTAGAAGGGGTGGCTGTGGTGGTGGCAGTGGTGGAAGATGGTGTTGGAGTGTTTGGTTTTTTGACCCTCTTGTTCTTCCTTCCACCACCTACTGGAACATTTCGTAGAGTTCCGCCTTTAGTCCAGTGCCTCTTGCAAGCCCTGCAGAAATGGCGAGGCTGAGACTTGTTGTAGTTGTTGTAGTAACAAAACTTGGTGTTGGTAGAGTCACATCTCGGGCACTTCAAAGACTCTGAAGGCTGAGTTTGGTGCTGCTGTTGCTGCTGTTGTTTCCTCATCAGATTAGGCTTTGGGAGTTCCAAGTCTTGAGCCTCCAATAAGGTTTGTTTCCAATCAAGTCCACTGCTAGAAACCTGCTTAGAACTCAAACCCATGGCTTAAATTCACCCCTTAAAAGCACTGAGACGTATCAAACCGTGAAAGAAGAATCCAAGTTGCAAACTTTTAGCCCTTTGATCGAGGTGCTAGGAGAGAAATAAATGTGAAGAATAACAAGAGGATGAGATTGGTGGTTAGAGGCAAAAGGGTGTGGAGGTATAAGGAAGATGATGATTTGGAGTTGTTTACTGGAACGAAGAAAGGCCTATGAAGGTGATGATAAGCATAAGTGAGCATGTCTTTTATGAGATGTCGATATCTAAAGGCTATTTATGATGATATTAAAAATTACTTGAAGGTTGTGTGTGGTGAAGGGTTTGATTACTGTTTGTGGGGGTAGTTGTAGACGAGGCAATCCTATAAAATTTAATGCAGTCTTTGGTAATAACCTACGAGTTCAGTTTTCTTTGTTCTGAGTTGCTACTATTATAGAATGGGAAAGAGAGAGAAGTGCTTAAGGCTTAAGGTGAAGGTGGGTGGTTGACACGTGGAGAGTTATAGGCCGTTGGCAGTGGTGTGTGAGGTTTGGTTGTGTTGTGAAATGAACGTAGATGTGCATGATGATGGTATAATAATTTAATTAGATATACAAAGTTGGCAAAGAAAAAAAAGAAGACAAGTACACTACGGTCCATGGGCTAAATTTGTTTTTCTAATGGATTCTCATTAGGGGAAAGGGGGTGGCTCAAAGGGTGGGACCAATGGGGCCAAAGATTCTTTGTAAGGTTAATAACAGTTGTCAAACACCATCAAACACTTACATCATTTACTCCAATAATCTCAGCATCTCCAATCTAAGATCTCACTCTTCAACATTCAACATGTAGCAGTGGAAGTTGAGCATGTGTTGCATGCACGTGTTGAGTTTCATTTGATGTCTATGGATATGTGGGTGTTGATTTCTGCACCCATAATCTGTTGGCTAGACAGCAAAAATGAAAAATGAAAAATGAAAAAATGAAAAGGGTTGTGTTGTGTTGTGGTCCTCACACAAACTCACTCTCACACACATAGGAGTTGTTTTTGGATTGGATGTTAGTGATGGGATAATTGAAGTTGGGGCAATTATTTAAAATTAGGCAACTACAACACATTTTGATGGTCAGAGAAATCACAACATTCACAACCACTCAGTCAAATAATTCCAACTCTTCAAAAGGAGGATTCTTCAAGCATCCCATTCTTTTATATTAATAACATATTATCATCTAGATTCATTTTATATAAATAATTTAACCAAAATATATTGTGTAAAATGCTGTGGAAATAATGGAATGTGAAGTTTTTGAATAAGTAGGTGTTGTCAAATTTGAATGTCTGAACACAGATTCAGGTGCAATGGATCAATATTCAATAGCAGTCGGCAGTTGAATTTAGTCAGAGTCTCCAAAGTGTTGCAGAAACCAATCTGATTTTCACAGTATGACAGGAACTCGCCACAAATGTGAGTTTCAAGTTACCATTTGATATATTAATTAATCTATAATATATACAATGAGAATTTTCTCATCATTTTGTCAATTATCCGTAAGCATAATTAACTATATTCTTTCCATACAATTCTTTAATTCTTTCATTCAATTTTTATTTTTCAATACCTCATGCATTAAGTAAATAAAGAAAATAAAATGAAAAATGTAATGAGAATTTTACCATATTAGTGTTTTTCTTTGTTTACCTTTTTGAACATTGTTAGTAATATATTATTTGCCATATTTTTTTTAATATCGGGTTAAAGACTATACTTGTTTAACTAATGGTAGTATGACCAAATAACCAGAATGTCCTAAAAGATAATGATAAAAGAATGAATTGCTAACATTTCATTACCTTTGTTATGTAATTAGTGAAAACATAATAGTTATCGTAAATTTGTATTTATGTTTTTATCACGATAATTTATTTTAATCAATAAATATAATATTTGTATTAACTCTGAATTTAAATGTATTAAATAAAATATATGTGTGTTATGTGAATTTGTTTATTATATATAATAATATGTATTCTATATTATATATGTGTGTAGTTTTCTTTTTTTAATTTCTCTCTGGTCATTATTTTTCTTTATAATAAGTTTTGTGTTCCGATTTTAAGAGATTATTAAAGATAAAATATGAGAATGATTTGTGTATAAGAAAGGGAATAATCACTATATATTATTATTTATAGTAACAATACAAAGTGGTATAGTTCTTTTTTGGCATTTTTATTATGTTAGTTTATTTTCAATAAATTAAAACTTAACATTTATATTAATTTTCATTTCAAATATATTAAATAAAATGCATGCATTTTTTTAGATGATTTTTCTATTATATTTATAACAATATATCATTTATATTAATATATAAATCAATACGTAATAAAATACTTCATTTGTTATTTTATTTAATCTATAATAATATATAGTACAATAGAAGATAAATAAAATATGTATATTTACATTTTTGTAGAGGTCGTATTTACTCTTCTCTACTTCTTCTCTCATCACTATCATAAATTTTGAAATTAAAATAGAAAAAAATAATTTATATACAACAAAATGAAAAATCTTAGCCGTAATAATATATTTTCTATAAAATCCCACATTGATGTAATAAATAAACCTTTTTCATATATAAAGTTAGACTTACCTAACTTTTAGATTTTTAGGGGCAGACTTTTTCTTTTCTTAAATATCTAATAATTTTTCAAAAGTTGGATGTCAAATAAATATAAAATTTAAATTTAAATTCCTTAAGAAATATTTGTTTATATTTTAATTTAACTGATTTTTGAATTAGTTTTAGGTTTCTTATTTAGTTTCCTGACTTTTTTTTTTATAATAATAATTCCATATGTTATAATAATGTATCTTCAATAACACAAGATACTTTTTTATATATAAATATATAATTGTACAACTTTCTAACTTAACCACCAGACAAATAATAAGTCTAGTATTAAATATCTATTGTGAAAGAAAATTTTTAGACACTAATACTTTTTCATTAATAGTTTTAGTACTAGCCGACGTATAATTAGAAATGGATGTACGTGACGTAAGTACACTTTCTCATTTGTCAATTTCATCATTTTCATAATTTTGCATTATCTTTCGCTTTTATAAGCCTGTGAAGAAATCACTTACACATTCTAAGCATGGATGAAAGAAATATTAGCAAAGAGAAGAGAAAGAAATACATAACAATAAAATAATAAAGTTAACGAGAAATATAATAAAAGTTAATAACTAATATATTAAATTAACATTATTTAATAGTTTATCAAGAGTAATAGAAATTTCTAAATTTTAAATTAGTAACTTCATTAATTTTAATTTTATTTTAAAATATTTATAAATTTAAATTATTAATGCAGTGACTGTATTTAATAACATAAATAGTAATTGGTGAGATTCTTTACATTATTGAATATATTTTTGTATTATTAATAAATGAATAAATACATTCAATTTCATGGAAAATAAAGGAATGTGTAAGATTTGAATATTTTAATAATAGATTCTAAAGTGTATAAAAATAAAGTTTATATATAAAATTTTGATATTTAATTTTTAATTTATTTTAAAAAAATTAGTTTATAGACATTTTTTATCTTTATATTCTTTCTAATACAAATAAAGTTCTGACAGAATCTTGGCCAAATTGATGTCCTAAGAAGTTTGATGCGTTTAGAGAGTATATTAGATTGATCAAAGTTTATTTTTGTCCTATATTAGTTTTAATCATTTTCTTCTTTTCTAAAAAAATATGTCAAAAGAATATATTGTTGGTGTAAGATTGAACTTTTTGAGACTTACCTGAGCTGATAGAGTTAATTGAAAAGTTGTGAAGAACTTTTTTTTATAAAAATTTGCTTCAATTTAGAGGAATAATAATCTTTGTATATAATGTAATATTAGTTAGAAATACAAGAATTGTATGGTAGGAATATTAAGTTAAAATATGATAAAAATGGTACATTGAAAATAAATAAAATTAAATTATATGATTTATATATGTTTGGTAAGAGATTTATTGAAGTGGCAGTGATATATTTTGATATATATATATATATATATATATATATATAGTTTAGATAAGATAATAAATTTAGAGTATAGAATGTTGTTGATATTAGAAAACCTTTAAAAATGTCGTGCAATATAACTTTGGGTTATTTTATAATAACTAATGTAAAATATGTCATCTTATATCATTTATTAGCTATAATTAATATAAAATGTTACACACTCTCAATTCCGATTAAAAATCCTAAGTTACTGCATCCACTATTTAAAAAAAATATATAGTATTAAATCATGATCAAAATTGTTAAAAATATAGTGGCAATAATTTTCCTTTTAAATTGGAATAAAAGATTAATTTTTTGGTAAACTTGGTCTTTGTAAGTTTTAAGTTTGCCATTTCTATGAAAAAGGATACTTTAATAACGTCCCCTAATAATATGACCTGTAATATATTGTATATATTGACAAATGGTATTATTGATATTTTATATAAGATGAATATTTTATATAAAATTTACATTGTAAAAATGTTATTTAGAGATTAATTTTTAACTACCAAATGAAATGAAATAGTTACTAATTGTTATCAAAATAGTTATCAAATTAGATTTTAGTTGTTAAATAATTATAAAATAGAAATAATGATTAAATTTAATTATCAATTAAATCATATAATTAGTATCTAACATTAACTATCAAAACTTATATTATTAAATTCAAAATTAATTTCTAACTTAATTAAATATAAAAATTAATTATAAAATGTTAATACGATCCTAAGAGATAGAAAAAGAATATTTATTTTCAGCCTACAACAAGATAAAAAATCTAAGAAACAAAAACTTGAGCATACTCAATTAAAAAAACCATTTAATTTATCTTATCAGTAGTGTCATTTAATTATTATTATGACAGAACATTGGAGTCTTAAACTATCTTATTAACCCTCTTCTATTTCTCTTATTGTTGCGATTCTAGAAAAATCTCATAATAGTAGAATTTTCATATTTATTGTGAGCCTACAATACAAATAGGTAATCTTAATTACAAATCATTGAAAATCCTCCCTTTTTATCTCCTAAAATCAGGGTTCTACAAGTTTTTATTTGAAACGAAATATATTTAACTAAAAAGAAGGTGACAGTAATGAGAGAAGTTTGAGAAATGAGCACAGCATGATTTGGGTGCGAAGGATTAGGATTTGAAGAGGAGAAAAGTCACATGCTGATATATAATTAAGGCACGATTAGGGTGAGAAATGAGGATTAGAAAAGAAATGATTAAACTTGAAAGGGTGAGAAGAGAGGAGGAATGTGCATGGAAATGGATGTTGGTCGGTTGGTTAGGTAAAGGGTATGGGGTGGTGGATCAGATTGAATTGAAGAAGACAAAACAAAGAATGTTTGTTGGAGAAGTTTGAAAATGACACAATCAATTAATTAATCCAAATTGAACTCACTAGTCTATTATGTCCAACTAAGAACCCACTTATGTCCATCAAACTACTTTACATAAACAACTCACTCTCACTCATTACTCCCTTAAAATACTTCATTAACTTTGCTGCCTCTTCCTGTTCCTGGTGGAGCCAAGCAACCACATGCTCCTAATTTCATAATTTAAATAACCCAAATCCATTGTTTCTTAGTCATTTGGCATTGCTTAGGTTAATTCAAGGAATAATTTTCCTCACAAATCACTGTGCCCCACTTTGCCAATTCATGCTTAGTCCAGGTTGGAACAAAGATTGTCATGTTTATTTTTGGTTTTGTTTATGCCTTTGGCTGTGTCCCACATCGCTCAGTATTTGACATTCCCTTTTACTTTTCTTTGCTCACTTGCTTAATGTGTAGGAAGTTTCTCAGCTGCACCCATTGTTTATTGTTCAACAGAATTTGGTGTGATGAACTGTTCATTTTAAAACAATTCTTCAGCAATTCCTAGGTTTCCACCCATGTGGAAATGATGTTATTCTCTTTCATTGTTTTTCTTAAGGTACAAGATCATATATATATATATATATATATGTTTTTCGTGGAAAAAGTGGAATCAGGAAACAAGAGCAACTAACCCATCTATCCAAGTTGAGAAGCATATGTGATTTTCATAACGCGTGTGCATATTTCTTTCAATTTTTGTGATAGCAAAGTGAAAGTGATATAGTGATTAGCGTAGCACAACGGACAAAAGGGTGTAAGTTACATTAATGATCTTCACATTTAATAAAAATATTGTTTATCCAGAGTTTTATCTATAAGAATTATTTTAAAATGAAAATATAAATATGTACACATATTATATTAGATTATTTAAGTATAAATCTTAATCTCATATTCAATAACAAAAAAGTTAAATAATATATAAAAAATTAATAATTTTATTTTTTAAAATTTTGAGTTAAAGATGATATTAATTTTTTTTAATTTGTCTCAAAGTCTTATTATTATAATAACAGGTTTCCTCAACTCTCTTGCATAACACATATACTAAATTATTTAAAATTAAAAATAATTACTAATAAATCAAAGAGAGTTATTTGTACAAATAACTTCCTTCGCTTTATTAATAAGCAACTTAATTTAAATTTAAACAAATTATGTATATTAAAATAATGTTTTTATTTATAAGCAACTTTCAATTAAAAATGTCTTAGAAAATATGTTAAATATAAAGAGTTCCTAGAATCTCGAGTAAAAACCAAAACTTTATCATTGTCCAATATGCATCTCCCCGTTATCAGAGATTTGGTAAGATATGTGTTAAACATGTGAAGATATTTCCGAAGAAAATAATGATTCATTAAAAGTGTTTTGAAATGGTTGATATAAATAATGTGATTTTGACCTATAGCCACGTTTATTCCAAAAATTGTGATTGCTAAAGCTGAAATTGTGTATTCTATTCAACTGTAGGCAAGGGGGTGTCGTGTGTCTATTCGAATTCGAATTGATATCACATCATAAAAAAGTGTCATATTATTATTGCAACACTCATATTACATTTGTAGTGAATAAACAATTTAGAAAATGGTGGTTGTATAACAGGGAAATGACTTATCACTTCAGTATGAGGATTCTCACTACTATCGTTTAAAATTTAATGTTTTTTAGGATAATTATAGTTTATTTTCTTAAAAGAATGTTTAATTTGCACTATTTTTATTTTTATTTAAAAGTATTTTTTTACTAAAATAGTAATATATTTTATAATTTAATATTTTCAGTGAGAATCAACCTCTAAAGAGCAATCTTTTATGACTCTTGTGAATTTCTATTTTTAATTTTGAGACATTAAAAGAAAAGTTGTGAATTCATGATAAAATTTTAAAATGGATATATGATGCGAGTGTTCACATCATTTTTATTATTAATAAGTTTTTTGTTTGAATAATATTAAATTCAATATTTTTAAGTAAAACGTCATATTTCAGTTTTTTGAATGAAAAAACTATGATAGAGTTTGAATAAATTTATGTTGTAAGAAACTAATTTAGAAGTACTAATAATATTTTTTTATATTATGCAATTGTAAATTATTCTATTATGAAAAAAAAAATGTAAACCGCAGGTTTAAAAACTTTAACTTTTCATTGTTGTATTAATACATCATTGAATAATAATGCAAAAAGCTAGTAATAAAGTTTTATCAAATTATATTCAAACATTGTGTCTACACTAAACTTTGAATAAATCTGAACTCAATAACTAAAGTACTTTGTGTTATGGATCGTTATCTAGAAAATTCCTCAGAGAATCTTAAATGAATTTATTAATAATGAGAAGATAGTGTAAACAAATCTGAATTACTTCCCCCAACTTCTTTATCTCATCAAGAGTATAAATGGAGTTGACCCCAAGCAACATGATCTAACATTTTTACTACAAACTTCCTTTACAGGTATACTCTCCACTCAAGTTGTTGTCATTAAGCAAATGTATTAAGAAGGCTTGTTATAACTTGAATTCCAAGATTCACATCTGCATTTTTTAAATTGTTTGTAAATTAATAATAAAAACAGTCACATCATGTTATTCTCCGCATATTTATATAAAAATTGGACATGTAAACCTTAAGGAACCTGAAGTCGCACCCTTTGTGATTTGATGGGATGTTTCTTCTTATATAGTTGGCCTGATTGGTTTTGTTATGTAAAATTCCAAATTTTTGGTGTGTGAGGTTTTCAGTATGATCCTCTTAATCTCTTAATTGATAAAATAGGTAACTCTGAAAGGACCCTCCACCTAATAGTGCAGCACTAAGACGTAGACATGGATGGGGGGAGAATGCATGTTAATGATGCCAATGGCAGTGCAGTGGCATGCAACAGAAGCATCACAAAAGATACCTGCAGCTAGTGGTCGAATCTTCCATTTGATACGTACCATATATGGTGGGGAAAAGCAATCAAAGAAGTGGGTCTAGATATAGAAAATTAGGGCACCAAGCCATGACGAATGGCTTCCCGTTTCTGACCTTTAGATTGAACATTTTGTTGCCAAATGAAAAGTAGTTGTCATGTGTCAAACGGGCACGAATATAGTTGCATGTAACATGCATCCATTTACATTCTCAAAAGCCAAAACCAATGGGAACCCTCCATTTGAAATTTTGATAGGTATAGGCGGTGATGGCGGTGGGACAAGAATATGATAGCATAGGGAAGTAGTTTCTACAGGTAGGGAACTGAGTAGGGAAGAAGTAACAGATTTGACTCACAGTGGAGCCAACCTCTGTTGCCACAAGAATAATGGCTTGCATAAGTCACTCATGGATTGGACGGCTTCCAATAATTTCTAGCTGCCTCAAACAATCTAGATGGAACAATTTTAGTATGTGTGTCAATACCTAAATAGTAACCAAAAATTAAGAATTCCTATATTGTTTGGTCTGTCCCAAAGGCCAAAGGGCATTCCTGTTTTCATATTATCAGTGGGTGGAGAATGATTCTGCATGATCAAACCACTACTTTATTTCAGTGACGGTTATTGCACAACACAACTATTGTCATTTACATCAAGTTGAATTGCTGTACAAATAGCTCCAAGTGTAAATTGACAGAATAATAGTAAAAAATAGGGCTGTTAGTGACATAATTATTTATAGATGTAGTATACTGTGTCTCACCTGGCTTTGTTTGAGATAGAATCACACTTATTTATACCTAAGAATCAAACTTCTCTCACTTCCTAATTAGCTGAAGGCATTGGCTCGCACTGGTCCCACACAAAAGTTTTTGGCAATTGTGAAGATTTAACTGTTTTAAACTCAAGAGACGCACTTTGCCATTTAGTTGTTAATTAAAAAATAATGATAAAATTCAGAATATAATGCATGCACATTTAAGAACAAAGCATGCATGTATATCAATGTTAGTTACAATCTCACTCGTTAATTCTTTAATCTAACACTAATTTATCTTCTGGGATACCTTTCCTTCAATTTAGAGTCAATGATAAACAAAACCTTGGAGTTAAAAGAAGTGGATAGGCTATACAGTTAAGAAAAACTCAATCTCTTTTCAATGAACAAAAACTAGGTAAATCTTTTGTGAAAAAACATTACCTTTAAAAGAATTTTAAAGGGTCCGAAAAAGCTAAGCAATCATTTCCTCTATTCATTATTCGAGTCGCAGACGAGAATAGATCTAAATAATACTCTGTAAAAATAAGAATAAGAGGCAAATTTAAAGGCAAAAAAGACACGATTCCCATAAGACTACCTCCATCCTCCATAAACCCACAGCAACCCCTATCAACAACCCCAACACAACCCAAAAAAATAAAACACTGACCTACAAAAGAAGGCGATCTTAAGTTTCAATTTTTGGATAGATAAATAGAAACAAGGGATTCAGAATAACAAGTCAGTATACTTTCACGTTCCTGTTTGCACTATCAGGCATGATGTCGTACTAAGAATTATCACGGGGTATCATCCAAATATCAGCCTTATAAACGGAATACCAACCAAACTTAATGATGATTAATTGCAATCGTGTTTCCAACTAATGCATCAGCGCTGGATAAGGTGTTCATTATAAGAGATATAAATTCCTAACTTAAACAATGAAAGCTACTTGCTGGCAGTTACATGTGATAGAAGTACCATACAACACAGCTAACAACTAATTCTCGCTTAATGGACAATGACAATTTGATGAATGTCTAACATCCAGGTCCCTCACTTTTTATGCAAATGAAAAAAGATGTTACACCACCTTTAGTCCTTCCCGCACTTGCCCTCCTTTTCTTGCATCTTTCTCTTCTAGTCCTCTTCTCATTCTGCACCAGTTGGTTACATAATTAAATAATCAAGACCTAAATTAATTAATAATAATAACAATATGGGTAGGTCTATATGATATGAAAATCAAATGTAACACAGCTCTGCAACCACGTCACTGAAATCCTCACGCTGATTTCAAAACTGCTCTTCCTCCCTTGCTTCTTCATAACCGGAACAGTTCCAGGAGAGGTAAGAAATCAGACCCTTGATTTCTTTGGGGGCAACAACACCTGTTTTAAAAAATAGAATTCATACTTTGCGGGTAAAACATTTTCCATGGCATCCAACTCTTCTGGGAGTAAAGTGACATCCACTGACTTTTGACCTTGAGTAAATCAACCTGGAAAACATGAAATGATGTTACCCCACCAATCAACATCATCATAAAACTCCTCTCCTATTTCTCCCTAAAAAGAATATAGAGGAAACTCGTTTAGACTCATCTTGTTCATTTTGGCATATTTTTATTTCCTTAATTTAAAAGTTTAGATTATTACAAATAAAAATGATAAAAATGTAATTGGTGTGATTGTTATCAATAAAATAATTATTTATTTCTTACATAGTTCAAGTTGGTATTAGAGCTTTTGATCTTGGGTGTCATGTTTCTGCTGCCTCGTTAATAGCTGCCACCATAGGTCAAGGTGAGTGGTGAGCCAAAAAGATGTGCTCCACTCCCCCGTCACATTGTCACATTGGGACCTCCTGAGCCCGGTTGAAAGGGTGGTGACGTCTCATTTGACTTTTGAGTAGATTTGAATTCATTTAGTTCTTTCACTAAACAAGTTCTACAAAATCATTATCTCTTTGTTTTGTTTCTAGTTTTCAATGATATGAAAGATTTTAAAGAGAAACTTGATTGTTTGAGAACAATGACTGGATCAATGACTAAGTCTTCTGGATCGTATATCCTACGCGTGAAAGGTAAGAATATATTCAATACTATTGACCCTTTGGCTTAGGGTGTTTGGATTCTTTATTCAAGAACAAGGGATCACATTACTCCTTTTCCTAAGCCATTCAATTTGTATGTCAACATTACTAGTGAACGTTGCAACTGCAAATGGTGAGAGTATACCCACATGCAGATCCAAGAATATAACTTTAGAATAATCTATTATATTAAAGGATGTATTATGTTTCAGGAATATAACTTTAGAATAATTTGTTGTATTAAAGGATGTTTTATGTCCCACAACTGACCAATACACTTATTTCTATGCTAAAACTTACAAAAGATTTGAATTGTTCAACAACTTCTTTCTCTTTTTATTGTGTATTTCAAGACCTTGCTACAAGAAAGACGATTTTAATTGTTAAGGAGCAAAGTGAGTTTTATTTGTTGGAACCCAAAGACCAAAACGAAACAAAACCAACAAGCAACATCAGACACATGAGCAAGTTCCCAAATATGGCTTCATCATAAAGAATTGGGCATCCCTCCTTCAACCTTATAAAATCCTCGTTCCCTCATTTGTTTTCTAAATTGTCTGTTGAATCTTTTAAATGTTATATTTTTCAATTGTCAAAGCATCAACATGCATCTTAACCCATATCTGGTAAAGAGAGTAATTTTTTATTTGGCTTGATTCACTCGGATGTCTTGTCTATGTACCTGTTTGAGAATATATTTTTGGAGCAAAATGACTTGTTACTTTTACTAATGATTGTACTCGTCACATGGACATATATTATAAAATAGTAAATATGAGGTCTTTCAAAGTTTTTTTAATCTTTTTTGTTTTATCCAAAATTAATATGGAAAAAACATAAAAAGAATTAGGTCTGATAGTAGTACTGAATATGTAAATCATAAAGTATTCAAGTTTTCTCTTACAATGGTATTGTTCATAAGTTAACACGTGTTAACACTTTACACCAACTATAGTTGTAGAAAGGAAGAATCACCATCTTCTAAAGGTAGCTAAACCCTCCTTTTTCTAAATGTTCGTTCCTAAAACCCACTGGGAAGAAGTTGTGTTAGCTGCCACATACCTTATCAACTGTATAAACTGTCACATACCATATCAATATGTTACCCACTCGTAATGTTAGTCCTATTAATTTTTCTTTTTTTCCTTGTGTTCCCTCTAATCCCTAAGTGTCAAATTTGTCTTGTTTAGTCTTTGGATGTTCTATTTTTGTTCACTCCTATAATCCTAAATGCAGTAAATTAAATCCTAGAGCTCTTAAATGTGTATTTATCGGTTATCCTCCAAACAAAAAATGGTATGAATGTTATCATTCTGAGAGTTGTCATATCCTCATTCGCCATGGATGTCATCTTTCATGAAACGTAATCCTTCTTTGTGAGCTTTGCGCTTCAGGGGAGAAAACACTTGACCGGAAGAGCTCTTCTTGCTATCGTTACCATTTTACTTTTACAGGATGCTCAAGATCCAAGTGATGAAACCACCACTACAAATGGGATTGAAACAACCCACAGTGAGGAAGAAGAAGACAAATTCTTTGGCAAAACGTATCAAAGACCCTACTTTGACTCTAGAGCCAGAAGAATTGTCTTACTCAGAAGTGAAGAGCCTTGAAGGTAATAGTGAGCAGAGGATATAAATGCTACTAAAAATTTATCCATTCTGTTGAGAAAGATAAAAAGATTGTGTGTTAAATATTGTATTTCTCAATATGTTTGTACTGACAATCTTTCTAACAAATATCAAAGCTTTATTGTTGCCATAGAAATACCTATCTTAGTCTGAGAAGCCATGAAAAGTGAACATTGGACTCAAACCATGAGAGAGGAGATTGATGCATTAGAAAGAAACTCAACATGGAAGATTGTTGACAAACCAAGAGACTACCCTAGGGTACAGGTGGATATTTACAGTTAAACATAAGGTAGATGGGTCAGTAGACAAGTATAAAGCTAAATTGGATTAAAAGGGGTACACTCAAACTTATGGAATTGACTATGAGAAGACTTTGTTTTGCTGTAACAAAGATTAATATAGTTCAAGTTATTCTTGATATAGCAACTAATTTTGGATCTTACATCATTTGGATGTGAAGAATGTCTTCCTTCATGGAGCTTTAGAAGAAATGTACACTGAGATTCCTATCAGATTTGAAACTCACAATGGAAGGAAAGGAATAAGGTATGCTTCCCAAAGAAAGTCTTATATGGTCTTAAACAATCTCCAAGAGCATGATTTGGACGATTTACAAAAACAATGGTTTCCTTAAGATATAAGACGATTTACAAAACAATGGTTTCCTTAGGATATAAGCAAAGCCAAGGAGAACATACTTTATTCATAAAGCACCCGTTACACGTAAACTTACACTACTGCTAGTATGAGCGGATGGCATGATTATTGTAGATGTTAAAATAGAGAAATTGATTTTAAAGGAAAAATTAACATCCCAATTTGAAATGAAAGATGTGGAAAAAATGAAGTATTTCCTTGAAGTTGCTTATTCAAAATAGGAAATTTTCATCTCTCAAAGGAAATATGTACTTGATCTCCTCAAAGAAACATGTGTGGAATGTAGAACCTCAAGAGTTCCTATGGAGAACAAAAATATAAGCATTGAGAGAACATCGAAATGTTGAGAGTGGTGGTTTTTGAGGAGCAAAAATGCTGAAAGAGCACAACAGTTGTCGAAGAGAAAGAATGGTTCAAGTGTTCAACAACTACCGAAGAGCAAAAATCCTAAGAGAGTGCAGCGGGTTGTTGAAGGGTGCAGCAATTGATATTGAGAAAAAATTACTTGGAGGGTGCAATAGCTACTAGAGAGCAAAAAATATTGAAAAGAACAACGGTTACTAAAGAGCACAATGGCTCAAAGATTGGTGGTCAAGAATGAAAAGAGAGCTTGCCACAATGTTGTCAGTAATGAACAATAGTGGTGAATAGTGAAACACGATAGAAAAACAACAAAATCCAAAAACATACATGATTTCTAAAAATTTATACCTATAAGCAATGGGCACACAGAGAAAACACGGATTAAGATTCGTTCTTATTAGGCTCTTGATACCACGTTGAAAAGAGAGAATCTGAGAAGGCATATGATGAATTTCGTGTGTTTAGACCACTTGCAGAGCTATTCAATTTATAGGAGAGAAACCATGATTACAAAATATTCAGTTACCCTATTTTAGGCTGATACATAAATATAGAAAGAGTTACTAGATCTATAGGATTTTAACATATCTACAAGATTCTAACAGTAAGTACATAATAAAACCTGATAATCAAATATGCCAATTTCCCCGTTTTTGGTTGCATGCATTCCCTTTGCTTTTGTTTGAACATTTTACTCTCTTCTTCTCAATATAAGCCTGCATGAGAAATCAGAAGAAAACCTGACAGATAAGTAAGGACTACGGTAATTTAGTAAAATTACTTAAATGTTTAAAAAGAGAACAAATACATAGTAAAGACAAAGTTTCATTACATCAAGTTCAGTTGAAAGAAACAGCAGAAAAGCAACAAAGCTTGTGTAAGAAAAGTATGTAAAACACCAGTCAGAAAACTAATGACACGTCAACTTTCCATTATAAACAAATTGCAGATATAGACCAGTACAAACATGCACTCAAAATTTGAATAAATAAAATGTGATTTTGTAACAAATCTTAACACTTGGGCGAATTGCAAGCATCTGACAATCCAAACACAATTTGTTGTGGAACTCTAACACAAAAGTTACTGAAGTAGGTAGAGTGTAATTTAGAGTAAGGGTTGTGAATTGGGTCATCTCTCTTCTCTTACCCACTAGCAAGCATGCACGAACACAACCGAAAAACAGTAAACGGAGGCTGTAGAACTGCAGTAGTGCAATTTGTCTGCTTTGGATGCCATTTTTCGCAATTTTGGCCTAAAGCATCACGATGGCCTGATGCAGTGCAATGACAACTTGGTGAGCAGCACGATGCTGCACCATGAGAATCCAGCGCAATTCAATACTGTGCTTGTATATGACAGCCATATTATCATGCACTCCAGCCTTTGTTTGGATGGTGTGATGGTAAGTTAGGCAGTGGAAAAATATAAAAGAAGGGAAATGAGACGAGAGTGAGATTGTTTGGATTAAATGAATTAGAGTGTAAAGAGAAAATAAACGAATGGAAAATTTGTGTTTGTTTGAGAAGAAGAGAAAAGAAAGAAAGGTTGCACTTGTTATATAATGGCTTTTATACCCTTGGTTCATATAATATTTTACTTTTCAAAATCAAATAAGGAAATACACAAAAGTTAGGAGTGAAGACCCAGAAGCTCCAAACCATGTATACTAAACAGAGTATTCCAACCTCAACAGCATCAGGCCAGGAGCAAATCTGTTTCAGTTCAGCAATCTTCATCTGGTGTCGAAGCTTAACACAAAAATTAAACTTTTAGCAAATTATAGAAAGGAATCTAATGGTCAAATTCAACCAACAAAACAAATAAATAAATATGCTATAAACCACTATACCTTCTCTTCTTGTTTGAGATGCCTCTTTTTGCCATGATCGTTTTCTTCCTCTTTAGAATCAGAGTCTGCTTTCTTCTTGGTAGTTGCATTTTCGACAGACTCATGCTTCTTATCAATATCCTGGTTGCATCCAAGCAAACAGTTCATCAAGAAATATATGAAGATGCAAGACACAAATAATCAATTGACACAAACTCATTACCTCTGAACCTATAGTATCGCCAAAACTAAATTTCTCGAACATTTTTTTCTGAATTCTTCATCCAAAATATCATCAGGCTCTGCCCTGTCCTGAATTTAAGAGAATGGAAGCATTAACTGGGCATTACCATCATTTGTGTATTAGCATCATTGTAATGAAAACAGTTAGAATGCTTCACTATTAAACAAAATATAGGTTTGCCGTAACCATCTGTATAATTTACAAACACTAAAAATAGCTCAGCAAGGAATTTTAGTTTTAAAAAATAAACAGATACGATATTTAACAAACATCTATGATAATAGTCAACCTATAGCTTCTTAGTCTGTCCAATGACTTTTTTGGATAAACTTTTCCATAAACTAAAGTGTATATAATTAAAAACATAAATTTGGACAGACAAACAAGAGAGAAATTTTACAAATTAGCTTATATAGAGACTAGTTTTCGATCATGGAGAAATTCATTTCGTTTTTTTCTTCCTGTTCTCTTATTCTGTATGGAGAAGTTAATCTAAACATGTCCTGATTTCAATATTTGCAGAGAGGTCAAAACTCATAATCAATAAACAAACTTCTCCTTATCCAAATTAAACAACTCAATTGAAAATAAATTTAGGAAGAGAAGATGACACCCCAGTGTAAAGTAGGAAAAATTCTTCGGCTCAAATATTACTTAAAGAAGTACTCAACTCACCTCCACAGACAATTTGCACTTCGCAATCCTAAATTCCGACCTTTTTATTGAAATTTTGAACCCACACACACCAATGTACAGTAAGATGGAATTGAGAAGAGGAAGAGAAAGATCCACTTCACCACAGACCGTTATCCTTCCTCTCCCTTCCAATTCTCTTCCATTACCGTCGTCACCTTCAGAGCCTGACTACTTCAGGCTTCGCTACGTCGCCGGCGGCGGAGGAGTTGGTACTAGATCGGAGAATATTGAAGTGATAAGAAGAGGTCAGTTTACACATGGCTTCCACACGTGTTAAACAGTCAATGCATGCTCTACTATTCCTTTACTTTCAAAGTTGTATTGAAACATTTATGAATTGCATGTTTATAAAGTATTTTAAGAAATAATAGAATTTCATAAATCATGTTAATCTTAAATTTCTTTTATTTTTCTATTTCAAATTAGCATTTCAGAACATCTCATAATAAAAATTTTCATTATAAAATAACTTTTTGTGAAAATAATAAAAGTATGTTTCATATATTTATTCCATAAAGACAACAAAACATCAAAACCTTTTAAAAAAACATTTTAAAAGTTTACGGATCATTTCTCTCCTAATGAAATGCAACAACAGAAGCAATTAAGTTGAACAGTATAAGGATTTTTTCATTAATTAATATTTTTTATTTTCTTACCACATTTTTAGGAATGAAAAATAATTAGATATTGAATAATTACTATATAATTTGATTAAGTTATGTTTTAAATTTTTCCAAATTTAAATTCAAATTTAAAAAATATAAAAAAAACATAGATATGATATTGCATTCAAATATATAAATTACTCAAAAAAATAAGGGTGTGAAATGATATTTAAATAAATAAAAATTAGAAAAAATAACTTACCAATTTAGTTCTAGAAATTTATATCTAAGTTAAGTTTTAGTTCAAAATTTGAATACAATTCAACTTTCAATTCAATTAGTACCGTCAACCCCAGCTTGAAGATTTTAAATATTGAAATTTTTATTGAAAACATGAGTTTAAGTTTTCTATTATTGAAATAATACATTCAACTATTATTGAAATAATACATTCAAGAATGATTTTTAATTTTTTATAATTTTGTTGAAATCATCCACAAAAGTATACTTTTGTTTTTTTTTAATTAAATAGTGCATTTCTTTTGTTTTTTTTTTTTTAGAACTAGCAGCTGATGTAATAGTTTATGTGAAGATTTATTTTTCCATGCATTCAAAATGAGTCCAGATATCCAATTGAATCAGTGCAACAGTTGTTCAATTAAAATAAATAATTGTTAAATGCACAGTAGATGCACATGATGCACATTGTGTAACAGTGCATTGTTTCGAAGTAAGCAATAAAAAATGAAACAATCATGATAAAATGTACTTGTATGCACAATTTCCAAACAAATATTAAAAATAAATAAAATATTAGAAATCGTGTTAACTGTACAATTTTATTAAATATAAATAAAAATGTGCTTTATGCATCATTTAAAAAAAAATAGAAAATTTAAATCTATTAAAAAAATTAAATTGAAATGAAATTTTGTGATATTTCAAATCCAAATTGTAAATTTTGTAAAAGCATTCTACTCAAATTACACTACTTAAAAAGAATAATTGACTTTTCTTCAACTTCAGAGAAATAATAAGTTATAAATCTAAATCCTAAACTATGCATGTATAACTTGAAATATGAATTTTCAGTTATGTGTAATTACATTAAATATAGTATAAAAATAACAAAAAATAAATATGATAGATTAGACTAAAGAAATATAAGGCAACTTTCATATACAAGTAAGTAAAATGAAACATAAAAAGTTTAAATATAT
>Ga0099825_1001975_pt1 | contig 26815 bp, 16 predicted proteins | sample SiratroredBW_FD_76838 | JGI IMG/M metagenome (GOLD analysis project Ga0099825, IMG submission 76838) | Root nodule microbial communities of legume samples collected from California, USA - Siratro red BW | ecosystem: Host-associated > Plants > Roots > Nodule | place: USA: California | collected... | reverse complement strand
TAAAAAAATATAAATATATATATATATATATATATATATATATATATATATATATATATATATATATATATATATATATATATATATATATCTTAGTACCTACTTAATAAAAAATTATAATTGAGGTAATATAGTGAAATGGTGTAAAAAAAACGGTAGAGATAGTTAATGTAACAGCTTATATAACTAACAATATATACTATATGTAATTTTCCAACATGTAATATAGCATTACCAAAGTGTTTCAGAATATTATATGATTTACAAATATATAAATACATTTCTCCTAAAAGCTAAGATCAAGAAAAAAATAACTAACACACTATTTTTCTCATCCATATTTCATGCATTCCATTCATTTATTTTAATAAAATCATAATTATTTCTTCATAAAAATACTAAAAAATAAACAATTCAACATTTCAACATACTATAATAATATTATATATGTTGTTAAACTACTAAAAAATTAACAATTCAACATTTAATACACTACAATAATATTATATATGTTGTTAAAATATAATAATTTAGTAAATTATAAACCGTCATAACATTTAAAAACATATCATTTAAAATTTAAAAAATATTACATTCTCTGCCTCACTAGTTTTACTTGTTAATAAATTAAACATGTGTCTAAATATGCTAAATCAACTTTCTGCTTGTTTAATAATTAGTCACCAAGAAACAAAATTTTGAGATTTTTTTAATTGAATTTCACCTAATGCTTCTATGATTACGGTCAAAACCATAATTCTAATTTTAATAAACAATTACTGTGAAAAAGTTGTTGCAAGTTACATTATTAATTATTATGTGGTAAAGGATTGGTAAATCACGTTACAATTAAGTAGGAAAAATTATTTTGTTTGATCATTAAAGATAAATTTTGATTTAATAATAAACATTTAATTCCATATAAAGATGACAAACACTAATTATTACGGAGTTGTTAAAATACAGTATACTTTCAAATAGATTAAAAATGAAGTTAACAATTCTTCATTGGATGCGCTCTCTAACTCAACTTACACTAAATACCTACAATCAAATTCTTAACTTTTGATTCTTGTCGTTTAAAATATATGTGTTATAATATACTTTTTCTTTAACTTGTATGAGATTTATGTGACAATTTATTTTTATAAAATAAACTCCTTGTATGCCTTATCATAACTAATATTTTTTTATAATTAGGAGATAACAACTTTTATGTCCACAACTTATATATAAGATTATGAAATCCAGGTCATCATGTGAGTTATTGCTCTTGACAATTCTTTTCTTTTTACAACTTTAGCCACTATATTCGTGGAAAAAAAATTACTTAGTATCATACCTTCTAAAGATTTAAAAAAGTGTCAAACATTACACTTTATAATTGATTTGGATTGGTGTTAACCATTCTTTTACCAAAAGGACATATCTGGCAAAAAAATAGTTCAAGACTAACATGAACCCAGCCTCTGTAACTTCTAAAGAACCGTAAGATAGTTTACTCATAATTTAAACACGAAAAATATTATTTATATATATTTTTTTATATATAATAGGTTGTATTATAATAATTTTTTATATATATTCTAAAGAAAAGTAATGTATCACCATAAAAAATGCTCCAATGTCACACAAGAACCAAATAATGTTTGAGATCTAACATTAATGAATCATGCAAGAACCAAATATAATTTGATGGGTTGATCTAATGGTTAAATATGAGAAGTTTGAAGAAATGTGCGATAGAAAAAAAATATAATTGGAGATTATGATAGTTGAGTATGTTACGTGTATGCATGTGTATGGATTAATGGTTTGATAAAAAAATGTGGAAGGTAAATTGACATAAAGAGGAATGTGAGAGGAATGGATAGTGGGTGGAGTTGACAAAAGTGATCCCTGCCGTCGCCTAAGAAGGTGTGGAAGAAGAGGTCCCACAGGCGTAAAATAGACATATTCCCTTTCGTTTTCCAACCCACCACAAAGCTCACTTCCACACACTCTCCCTCTGCTTCTTCTCTAGTCTTCAACCAAGCCACTCCAACCGCGTCATGCCACACAAACCAAACCCTTTTTCTTTCTCAAAATCCCACACTACTAATATAAAACCCCAACAACACACTAATTTTCTTCCATATATAATTATTTTACTATACTTTAGCAACATTCCATCAATTTCTGTTCCTCCTCTTAATCCCTCGTATTATATAGGTCCCCCCCGTTAACAAATACAATCCATCCCATTCTTCTCTCCTGCAAAACCCCCTTCACGCGTTCACGTCCTTGTCTCATATATTATCAACGCGTTCTTCTTCTTCTTCACTCTTTCCTCTTCAAAACTCAACTTACCATAAAACAACTTTAGCCACGCATCACTAATTGCATTACATAACTAATTTAGCTTCCTTTTTCGTTTGGAATATAAAAACACACAATATTTCTTTCTGTCATTTTGTCTCATCAATGAGTGCTATTCCGAGGCACGAGCGCCGATGGGCTTCCGACACTGTTCCCGGAAGAGCTACTGCCAGCGCCGGAACATCGCCGGGAACTGAGTCCAACTCCGCCGCTGAGGAGTTCGTGGAGGTTACACTTGATCTTCAAGACGATGACACCATCGTTCTTCGGAGCGTCGAGCCAGCCTCCGTTATTAACATCGACGACGGGGTCGCAGGCAGCGGATATGAGACTCCGGCGTCGGTGACGCGGTCTCCCACGATCCGGCGGAGCTCGTCGCGAGGCTTCCGGCAGTTCTCGCAGGAGCTGAAGGCGGAGGCCGTGGCGAAGGCGAGGCAGTTCTCGCAGGAGCTAAAATCGGAGCTGCGGCGGTTCTCGTGGAGCCACAGCCAGGCTTCGCGCGCATTCTCGTCTTCCTCGGCTGCGAACGGCGCCGGCGGCGGATTCGAAACGGCGCTGGCCGCTCGCGCTCTCAGGAGGCAACGCGCGCAGCTTGATCGCACGCGTTCCGGTGCGCACAAAGCGCTTCGCGGTCTGAAATTTATCAGTCGCAAATCTAATGGTGTCGATGCGTGGAACGAGGTGCAGAGCAACTTCGATAGACTCTCTAACGATGGTTTTCTCTCTCGCGCCGATTTTGCACAATGCATAGGTCTGTTTCTTTTTCGAATCTCGCATTGCTTGTTTAAATCGTGTGATTAGTTATTCTACAGAGTTTTCCCTTCCCTCCCGGTTTCATTGCATTGAATTTTCATTACTTGTTTAGATCTTTCATCTTTTGCATATATACTCTTTTTTCCTGTTTCTACTGTTTTTTTTTTGTTAGCTCAGAGAGTTGTATTTTTCTTTTTTTTTTTAACTCTGTAGGTATGAAAGATTCGAAGGAATTCGCTCTGGAACTGTTTGATGCTCTGAGTCGTAAACGAAGGTTGAAAGTTGACAATATCAACAGGGAAGAACTGTTTGAATTCTGGTCGCAAATTACCGATCAAAGTTTCGATTCCCGGCTTCAGATCTTCTTCGACATGTAATTATTCGATCATTATTGTTGTAATTGATGTTCAGTTTAATTAATTAGTGATAAATAATCTTCCTCTGTTTACTTTCCGATATTTAATTAGGCCCACGACACCTAATGACAAATTAAGCGCAGCATTGTTAAATGTCACCGCATATTTGATTTAATATTTAAATGTCCGTCAAAGCGTTGATGATTTCTTTGCTTGTAAGTTGTAATGCAATAATGATCATTACGTGCTTTGTATTTTAAATATATATCTTGGTAATATTCCCAGGGTGGACAAGAACGAGGATGGGAGAATCACAGAAGAAGAAGTGAAAGAGGTACAGAAGACTTTATTTTTATATTCCGATATCCAAACTGAAACTATATCTTTAATATTTTAATATTTGTTTACAACTGAAATTTTATTTTAATACATTTTTTTAATTAATGTGTTATTCTTCTTCATAGTGTGGACGTAATATGTTGCTTACATATGGTGTCCAATTGAGGTTTAATAATCAACATTAGGCTGGATTGGTTGAACTTAATTTAATGGTTACTAAATTAACTGCTTCCAATATTCAATGTTCCTACTTATAACGTTTCCCATGTTCTAGAACGCAATATTAATTAGTTGGTGCATATTCAAGAGTTAGTGAACTATGTCTTACTTTTTCGGCTTTTGTCACACATATGGCGCTTTCATTTTTCTTATTTTACCAAATTCTTGGAATTTATAATGAAGACGTTTTCAGTGGAGTTGGTGGGGGCATTGTTGTCATTTCAAGTTAAAGTTTTTTCTTTTGTCCCCAATACGGTTGTTTTCTTACATTTAATGTTTAGTCAAAACTCAAAAGTTTTTACGTTAAATTTTGGATTAACCAATTCGTGTCCCAACTATTGATTACAGATTATCACGTTAAGCGCTTCTGCAAATAGGTTGTCCAGATTGAAGGAACAGGCCGAAGAATATGCAGCTCTGATCATGGAAGAGTTAGACCCCGAAGGACTTGGCTACATCGAGGTGGGAAATCTTTATATATTCTATTATAAGTATATTCTAGTTTTATCAACTCTTGCATACATAGAATCAAAGTAGTGTGTCGTATAATTTCTTTTTCCTAAAAAAAACATACACATGATTATTGGTAGCGTATGTATTGCGTGGTAAACGGGAATAATTCTTTGCTCAAGAAATAAAAATAATGGTAGCTTAGTATATTACTCTGACTTGGTTTGTGGTTCACATTATCGTTTTATATAATTTCCATAAAACTATTAAAATATAAAACACAAATTTTTCTTTTCCTTGAAATGTAGGTTTTCTTGACATATTACGGGAACAATCGCTCCCGAAATTCCAAATATAATAAAAATATTCGTTATTTTTACCTTTAATAACTTCTTAAAAACAGATAAACAAATGATATGGTAACAATTTATGTAATTGTAAGCAGAAAATAAAATAAAATCTCAAATTAAACAGCTCATAAATTTTACAGTCAAATCTGTTTATGACGAGTATCTTTAAAATATATTAAATACAATAAGTTTTAAGTAATGAACTAATAAAATATTGGATGTTTATAAAACAAAAACCTATAAACATATTTAAACCATGCTTAGTTTGTTTAGCCGTCTTACATAGGTTTGTGCCCATTAGTCAACAGATGAGCTAAATTATGAATTAGCTAATCACCCGACATTAATATATATATATATATATATATATATATATATATATATATATATATTTGTATTAGACTAATAGGGTGCGATCAACATTCAATCTCATTTCTTCATCCTTTTGCCGTGTCAACAAATTTAACAGTAAACTCAATTAGAGAACACTTTGTCCCTATGTACGTGATATAATTAAGCCGTTATCTCTAATAACGCAGTTCTTAATAGAATTACAATGACCTCATTTGTGTAGAAGATATTCATTATAATTTTAGGTAGTGCTGATATGTCTTTGTAGTTATGGAAAAATCAAAAGAGTGGATGGGATTGTAGTTATTGCATGCTGATCCTAGATACGGTACTATTCACACATTTCCACTTAAGTATCTATCTCATAATAATTTTATGAAAAAAGCAAAGATTAGGTAGAGAAAAGATACAGGTGCGAAATAAAATAAGTGAAATAACGGAGAGATAAAAAGTACAAAAAACTGTCGTAAAAATGTTGTGGAAAGAGTATGATTCTTGCTATTCACACACAAAAAAGGAGTATTATTCTTGTTCATAGAGTAATTTTATTTTTCTGTCATTCCCTTTCTCATCGGTAAACTCAAAAAAACGCGTTAAGGAGGTAACTAAAAAAGGATCAGTGCTATTAGCTTTGCTGATTTTATATGGTGGGCGAACAGCATTATTGACACTGTAAATCATATTCATGCCGAGTGGTTTTTCTGAGGTACATTTTTCATCATGCATCAGTTCCCGAGTGGCCTTTCTGCTTCTTCGCCAGTTAAGCATAGACTCACCACAGAACATATATTAATAATGGGGTTTATTGACGTATCCACGCGTGATGCCTTCTGTTGCTCTTGTGATGCTAATAATTATGTATGCTGTTGACATGCTGAAATATCTTTACTCGATTCAACTTTTGATTGTTTTGCGGCATTTTGGATGGTCACTATGTCATCGCAGCTATGGCAACTGGAGACGCTTCTTTTACAAAAGGACACGTATCTCAACTACAGTCAAGCTCTAAGTTACACAAGCCAAGCTCTGAGCCAGAACCTACAGGGGTTAAGGAAGAAAAGTCCAATACGTAGAATGAGCCGCAGATTGATCTACTATTTGCAAGAGAATTGGAAGAGACTTTGGGTTTTAATATTGTGGGCTTGCATAATGACTGGGCTGTTCACGTGGAAGTTTATCCAGTACAAGCACAAAGATGCATTTCATATCATGGGTTACTGTCTTCCCGTGGCTAAGGGTGGGGCTGAGACTCTAAAGTTCAACATGGCCCTTATACTCTTGCCCGTGTGCAGAAACACCATAACTTGGCTCAGGTCTACAACCAAGCTGGGCTATGCTGTACCTTTTGACGACAACATCAACTTTCATAAGGTACGCAGTGCTTATATTTTTGACAACTCTCTTTTAAAAACAACCACTTTAATGCTTTGTTTCAGAAGATATTTGACAAAAACTATTTTTCCATAACTTAATGCCACCCCGGTGTCATTGATGGATGAATTGAGTTTGATTTAATACATTCAATTATAATTAAACTACTTTATGAACTTTAAACAACACGAACTCAACTCTACTCAATTAATTAAACATATAAAAAATTATATAAATGATCTTATGAATAATAATTTATAAATATCACGATAAATATTTTATATAATTATATATAAATATTTTATTTTTTATATACATTCATTGAGTTGAGAAATAATTTTATTTTATTACTTTGATGTCTTAGTATTTTAAAAAAGAAATAGGTTTTGTCACTTCAAAAATATGCTAATTTTTTAGACGAAAGAGAAAAGAAAAAATTATATATATGATAACTGTAATTTCAAATTCATATTTTGACGCAAACATCATATTTTTTTTTCCTATTTGGAAGATTTATTCGTACATTATTTGGAAGTTTAAAACATGTAATGACCAGTGGTAAAATTAATGGTTAACCTCCAAGGTATAAAGTGAAAACAATTGACAATTATCATAAAACATAAGTCAAAGTGTGCATATAAAATATAAATTATTTTAAATATGTTTAAATTGTATTTCAACTGCATTTATTTTAAATTTATTTTAACTTTGTTATTTTAAATTAAAAATGAATTTTTCGATTTAATTGTATTTCAATTGTATTTATTTTAAATTCCTTATAACTGACGGACATATATTATTGATAAACACATTTAAATCAATAGATATATTTCATATTTAAATAAAAACACTAAATTGTCCGAGTGATATACTAAATCAATAGATATATTTCATGTATTGTTGATAAATTAATACTAAAATTATATTGAAGCTTATATTGGCCTACCGAATGTGAGTAAAATTATCTTAAAAATGTAATGATCATACATAAAAATTAGAGTACAAGAGTAAAACGATAAAAACACTTCTGCCACAAATAGAAAAGATAACAAACTTAATAAATTAATGTACACCGATAGTTCGGTATATGATTTCCAGTTCTACTTGTTGATTCTTATATGATTTCCAGTTTTACTTACTGATTCTTACAGACAATTGCTGGGGCCATTGTGATTGGTATTATACTTCATGCTGGAGATCACCTTGCTTGTGATTTTCCGAGACTTGTAAGTACGTCTGAAGACAATTATAGAAGGTATTTGAACGGTGTATTTGGTGATCATAAACCCAGTTACGGACACCTAGTTAAGGGCGTCGAGGGTGTGACTGGAATTTTGATGGTGATTCTTATGATAATAGCATTTACACTTGCAACCAAATGGTTCCGGAGAAATCTCATTAAGCTGCCTAAACCATTTAGTAGGCTCACTGGCTTCAATGCCTTCTGGTATTCACATCATCTGTTTGTCATTGTCTACGTCCTTCTCATCATCCACGGAATAAAACTTTACCTCGTGCATAAATGGTACCTTAAAACGGTATACAATTTTTAGTATTATATTTTAATTATTTAGGATATCTTTCAAATACTTTGTTTACCGGTGATTAGTTACTTAAGTATTGGTTTCCGTTTTCAGACATGGATGTATCTTGCGGTTCCAGTTTTACTTTATACGTCCGAGAGAATACTCAGACTATTTCGTTCTGGTCTGTATACAGTCCATCTTGGAAAGGTTAGCATATTAAGTTATCATATAGTTAGGCTCTAAAAATAGTTTTCAACTTCATAACAGATATGGTTTTATTACTTGTCTCAACTACTCTTGGGTACAATTGGCCTGGGCTAATTGTGAGCATCCAGACTCTAGATTCATAACAACTAAAAACTGTGTGGACCTTCCAAATCTGAAAAATTACGCTGACTCTGACTTATAAATTAGAGTCATATAAATTGAACACGAAAGCTAACATCTTTTTCTCCCTCTCTTCTTTTTTTTTTTTTTTAAAAATGGAAACTATTTAGGTTGCCATATATCCTGGAAATGTTCTCACATTGCAAATGTCAAAGCCTCCTCAATTTCGTTACAAGAGCGGACAATACATGTTTGTGCAGTGTCCTGCTGTTTCTCCGTTTGAATGGTAAGTTGCATTTTAATTTTGAACACAAATATGTTTCATGTTGCGGTTTTACAATTTACATTATGCTTGATAATTGAGACACTGTTTGTAGCGTATGTACTGAATTGAAAGAAAGAAATATGGAAAACGATACGAAGTTTGGAAAATTAACTTTCCTCTGCATTGTTAGTATCCACGAAACAAAGATCGAACCGGTAGTACTTTTGCCCCTCATGATCAGACGTATTGAACAAGAAAAGAAGGGAAAAGTAAACTGATATCGTAGTTTATTAGCTATTAGGATTCTCGATTTTGTTTCAGAGTGAAACTTGTGCAATTTTTGCTCAACAAGTATCGGTATTTAACAGTGACATGGGGCAATATTTTATTTGTTAGGCATCCGTTCTCTATTACCTCAGCCCCTGGCGACGACTACCTGAGTGTTCATATTCGGCAACTGGGTGATTGGACACAGGAGCTTAAACGGGTGTTCTCTGAGGCCTGTGAGCCTCCTGTACCTGGGAAGAGTGGGCTTCTCAGGGCCGATGAAACCACTAAGAAAAGGTACACGTTGCGCTTGCCATTTTTTGTTGTTGCTTTCTTATTTTCTCAGGGCTGATGAAATAATTTATATATAATTCCAAACCTATTTGTTAACCATTGATACAGTTTGCCGAAGTTAAAGATCGATGGACCTTACGGTGCACCGGCACAAGATTATAAAAAATATGATGTTCTGTTACTAGTCGGTCTTGGGATAGGAGCAACACCTTTCATCAGCATTCTAAAAGATCTTCTCAACAACATCATCAAAATGGAGGAAATGGCGGTGAGTTCCAGCGTTACATAGTATTAGTTAATGAACATTAACACCACAAAGTAGTTACATTCATATTCATGTTATACATAGCTTAACTCTGACGTGTTATGTGTCGCATACAAATTGTTATGCTCATGAATATTATTTGAACATCTGTACGCAAATTTAGTACTACAAAAATATAACAATCAAGCTTAATTTTATTCAGGATTCAATTTCTGATATAAGTAGAGGTTCAGACCTTAGTGTTGGGAGCACTACTGATCCACCATCTCTCAATAAAATTGCGCCAAAACGGAAGAAAACACTGAAGACCACCAACGCTTATTTTTACTGGGTTACAAGAGAGCAAGGCTCTTTTGATTGGTTCAAAGGAGTCATGAATGAAGTAGCAGAGCTTGATCAAAGGGTATTTGGTTTTTGCAGAATATTTTTTTCTTATTTATACTTCCTCCCGAAGAATTTTTAGTATTCCTTGCCCCTGCCACAGAGATGAATAATGTTTTTTTTCTCAATGGCTAATATTGAGCATCAAATTTGGACTTCAGGGTGTTATTGAGATGCACAACTACTTGACTAGCGTATACGAGGAAGGGGATGCTAGATCCGCCCTCATCACCATGGTACAAGCACTCAACCATGCCAAAAACGGAGTTGACATTGTTTCTGGGACTAGAGTAAGCCTTCGCATTTTGGTATTTTTATGTATTATACGCCATGGTTAGCTTTTAGCCCCATTTTAATGCCAAAATCGGAGTGAGTAAATTTAAAACCTCGCTTACTTCTTTGAATTCCAACTACCAGGTGCGCACTCATTTTGCTAGGCCTAACTGGAAGAAGGTTTTCTCTAAAATGTGCTCCAAGCACTGTAATGGACGAATAGGTCAGTTAGTCTCGATCAAGCATATAGCGCAATTTTATTTATATGTCTCACTTTTTTTTGTCTTCTTTTATTCACGTATCTCAAAAATATTCTTTCATTCTTCTTTTAGTGACATTATGGTTGTCATGATTCGGATCAGGGGTATTTTATTGTGGTGCACCAGTTTTGGCCAAAGAACTAAGCAAGCTCTGCTTCGAGTTCAATGAAAAGGGTCCAACAAAATTTGAGTTCCACAAGGAGCACTTTTAAGGAATTTGGACGGAGCACTCCCAACTGTACTTAAAGTTAACAGGGTCACGTCACAACTTAAACCAATCATTTTAGTAACTTAGCGTGGTCATATTATATGATTATATCCAACAAGTAAAAGTTTTTTGTATAGATTGAAGCACTGTACATAGAGCCACCAAGATTGCTTGGCATTTCAGTATACATGTGGCCACACAACTAAAGAGATAAGCGCAGTGGTACTGTCCGCCACCTAGAGTGCGATACAACTACGTTGGAGATGTTGACCTGATTGTGGAGCCACGTCGACTATTGGCAGATAGATCCACACTGAATTGGATATGGACATTTTTGAAAAAAATAATAGGAGGTAAAGGGACTAAAGAATGTGGCTGGGATGCCTTTTTAAGAGTAACTTTCTCATTTTTCCTTCCGCGAGATTCCAGGAATTCTTGAAAACTCAGAGTGAAGCAAATGACTCACGTCTGCTTCTGCTTGGATCCTAACGGGGAGAGGGGGATTATACATAATTATGTAAATGAAACTGGTATAGTGTTTTCCTTTTTCAAAATGACCAATAGTTTTAACCTTTACTTATTTATTTGATTATATGCATTTAGTAAACTATTGGTGCGTGAACACGAGTTACATTATTGAGCCACAATGAAATTTTATTGTGCTCATCTAGTCAATGCATATTAAAACTATCTGCTCATAGTTTACAAACCAGATCAAAAGTATATTAATATTGAGAATTTGGTTCCAAGCTGGCTTTTCACACGCCACCTGTACTGTTTGAAAATTCTTCAGCAAGGTTCCATTCGGGTATAATTTTTTCCTTTTATTTTTTCTGCAAAGACTTTGAATATGATTTAAACACGTCTTCGATAAATGCTACTTGAATCACGTTTGACAAGGATGTGCGTGAAATAAAGTCCAGATATTTATTCTCTTCTGCATAACGGAGAAGGGGTTTGTTCCTTGTCAGCTGAGATGAAGTTGTCAATATACAACTTATACAAAATTTTACATTACAATTTACTATTTTTTTTCTATACAAAAACTTAACGTATATTCAATAAGAGTTATTGGTGGATTATTTTCTGATTTGCATGTCAGAGACTTCATGCAATTGAGTGCGGAAGGCCCGGCACATCAACAGGATCTAGAGTAAATGGACATCTTTATTTAGAACCAACATCCACATGATACAGTAAATGGACAACTGATAAAGTAGCCCTATGCATCAGGTGTTGTGTAAAATGCCAGTCCAATGGGCCAAAATGGTTCAGTGTCACAGTTTTGTGAATTGGAAGGAAAAAAAAAAAAAATAATAAGCAAATGAAAATGGTTCTATGAAGAACGATTTATCATATCCCTTTGACCGATTCAACATATAAGAGAAATTAGATGGATAAAATGGTGGGAACTGCCAACATTAGAATCCTGTGATGATAACTTCAATTTTAAATTAACTTCCCCATCGAATACTTAAAATTATTTTCCAAATGCTAAGCCAAGTCTTCATGACCAAATCAAAACATATTTAATTGCCACATTCTCAACGGCGAAAATCGACAAGATAGTGGAAAGAAACTTGCCTAATTTTTTATTTGGTTACAACCCATTTTCCGATCCAATATTCTGCATTGCTGCATTTCATATTCCTCCTAATAAGGCCGGATCTGTCTTTTCCCCACGCCTATTTCTAGAATCCTTCAAAGTCACTACTCTTGTATCATCATCTCCATTTTTTAATCAATAAATCAAATAACATTTAATCATTCTCTACCTTCAATTTAAGAAATTTCCCATTTAGTCAAAGTCAAGCCGTGCAAATACTGGAAACGCGTAGAGGAAAACATCAGCCATAACTCCTAAATGCTAAATACCTTAAGGTCAAGACAAATACCCTTCTTCTTTTTTTCTTTTTACTATTTCTGCTCAATACAAGATTTTCAACTAAAAAATTAAAATTAATTGCACAAAATACTAAGATTTATTCATGGGTCCGTTCTCTCTTATCAGAGGTGGAGATATAACTCCCACATATATCATCATATATATACCTAAACAATAGCATTATATTAGTGTTCATGACAAAATGTTGTATTTAATAACTAAATTTATAGGTGCAGGGGACAGAGTTATCACTATCAACGTAGAATCAACCATTTGAAGACCATGCCACACTAACTTAAACTCCCACAACCATCACAAATCAAGCATGGCTCAGCAGAGTCCTGATCAGCAGATCAAGCCCTTAGCACCATTCATATCATCATCCCACTTCAACACACTAGAAGATCAAGACTACACATTCGTACAGAGAAAAAACATTCGTCTGAGAAAGTTTATCCTGTGCTGCGGTTGTGTCACTGCAATTGTCGTGTTACTTGTGGTCATAGTACTGGTCTTGGGCTTCACCGTTTACAATGTCAAAGACCCCGAAGTAAGGATGAACGGGGTTACCCTTATCAACGGAACTTTCGCCAACGGTGCCACTGACAACGTTACAATTCTTGCTGATATATCTGTGAAGAATCCAAACGCTTTTACCTTCAGGTTTGGAAACGCCACCACTGATGTTTACTATAATGGGGAGGAAATAGGTGAGGGTGAATCTCCACCGGGGAAAGCCAAGGCCAGAAGAACCATAAGGGTCAACACCACCATGGAGCTTAATGCAAAGAAGCTTTTGGCGAATCCAAATTTGGATGTTGACCTAAAGGATCAAGCTTTGAATATCAGCAGCTATACCCGGATCCGTGGTAAGGTCAAAATCCTTAACATTTTTCCGAGGAAAGTTGTGGTTGAGATGAATTGCACAGTTACATACAACATCACCACTGGGTTGATCACAAATGGTGGCAATTGTCTTGGAAACGTTGATATTTAGGTTGTTTGTAATGTTAATTCTTTGTCAAATTTGTTATCATAGTAGTTTTGTGTCATGTAGTGAAAAATAGCAGTGTTTGTAAGTTGTTTTACATTAGAGATGTTTCATCTGCAGTTGACTTTTTCGCACGTAATCGTTTCTGGTTGTGGATATATGATTTTTGTTTTCTATTAACACCCTCCCTTTAATCGTATGATAAACTGTTACTCCTACTCTTTTCTATAAAGCTTTTTTTGAGAACCTTATCAAGATTATTTTTGTAAGTTTTATTTTTCAAAGTACTTATTGTGTTGATTACTTTTTTTTTAAAATAACCGTCTTTAAGAGAGATACACTCAGTCGTATATTAAAAGAGATTACGAAGATACAATTTCAATAATTAAAAGGTATAAATTTTGACAAATTGTTATTATTAATTAAATTTTATGAATTGAACCAATTCTTATAAGAATTTTTTTTCCAATTTTTATAAAATTAAACTAAATTGACAACGTTGAAAATAATGAGAAGAAATTAAAAATATTATTATAATGATATAGTAGTAAAATAGAATGAGTTATTAAATCTATTTGTAAAAATTAAACTAATTAAGTTAAAGATTCTTTTTACAAAATTGAAAGCCTCGTACTAGGTTGAAGATTGAAAGGATGAAACAACTTGTATAATGTTTAATTATGAAGATCAGAGAAACATTATATCAATTGAGATAAAAGTTTAATTAAAACTTATTATCTTCCTACTAGTTGACAAATAACTGAGTCCTGTGTAGGTTTTAATTAAAAGTAAATTTTAATTAATATAAACAAATGTTTAACTAATTATACCTCATTTAATGAGATTATCTTAAAAAATCCTTTAATTTATTTTTTTTCAATTATTCTCTTTTATTCTTAATATCAAGTTTTAAGAAAAGGTAGTTAAGAAAAAATGTTTCGTTTTAAAAATAAAATTGGTGTGAATTACTCTCAGACTAGGAAGTAGTATTATTATTGATATTATTATTAACAATTAAGTCATTTTTTAAATTTGGTTTTTGATTATTTTCATATTTAACTAAGATTTAGCTCATATTTTCCTGTGTACTTTTCAGTCAATATTTAGTGTTACGAAGAGGTGTTGATTACTTTGATGCTTACTGTAGTGAGGAGTTATTATAATACGACAAGATCTTATTGTCTCGTGTGACTAGAAAGAATCTATGTAATGGGGAGTTATTATAATAGTGAAAATTTACTGTAATAAATTTAATTATTGATTAACTTTCTAATAATAATTGTTAATAACCTAGGACGTATTCTATAAATAAGAACTTAAAAGACAAAGGAAATCATTTTAAGGTTCATAAAGTTCTGGTATTTTTCTATTTTGAGAGTTTCGCATTCATCTTAAGATTAAAAGTGTTATAATGTTTATTCTATCAATAGATTGTCATTATTAAATTCGTCTTATCTTGCATATTTTGAAATTCGTCTTAAGTATTCTCACATCATTTAATTTGTTCTTAGGGTTATTTTAAAGTGAATGATTTTATACACAAATTGTTAAAATAAACTTCTAAAGTAAGATAATAGACATAGGGAATTAATAATGTGTGTGAATAATTTTAAAAAAATATTTATTAAAACATAAGGAAAAAATAATTAAGTTTTTTAAAGTTAAAATCAACTTATATATTTCAAATCTTAATAATGTTTCTCTCATTTAACTTTTTTAAAATGTTTATTTTAACGTATATATAAATTAAATTCAACCTACTAAAAAATGGATGTAATTGAGTCAAACTAATTAGATTGAATTTGTTAATACTCTTGTTTGTTAAACTAAATTAACATACAAAACTTCTTAATTAAGCGTAATTGTTAAATTATTTGAGTTCAATACATATATATATATATTTAAAAGATAAAATATTGTAGCTTATATTTCAGTGAGAAATATAAAGTTAGTTAATAGAGTCACAGTTCCGATATGTACTAGGAAAGAAAGAATAATTCATTTCCTTATGTATAATTATGCTTTAATATTTCTACAATAATATGAAAATTTTAGTTTTAGTAATAATAACATTCAATTTGGGTATGTAAATATCAGATAAAGAAAATAATTAGTTCAAAAACTAAATGAAAAAAGGGTTTTTATCTTAAGCATAGGAGTGTTAGGCTGCTAGCAAGATACCTTTTAGACAGTGTTGTCAAGGTTTGTGTCTTTTAAATAACCTAACCTCTAATATGAGTGTGTTTGGCGGGAGTAAATTGAATGAGGAGGCAGATAATCCAAACCAAACATCATTCCCAAAACGAAAAGTGACAGAGCTTCACCCATTCCGACCTGAAAAGGCATCAGACACATTGGAGAGCCAAACAAACCATGGCATGCCACACCATGCACGCTCAAATCAAAGACTCTTCTTCCACACACACACCACAGAACCCTCTTCTCTTTACTTGTCCCTTTCACTCTCATTTTTGGTGTTACACATTAAATACTCACTTCTGTCTCAGTCAATAACACCTTTCCTTGCCTTCACCCAAAACAACATCTCACTTTCACTGCTCATGTCCCCATCTTTCCCACTTCTCTGACCGCATTTTCCCTCCTCTCCACTAACCATGAATCATACTGCAAATTATTAAACCCCTTCACTTTATCATACCTACACACCAATCATTATTAATTCAACCACATTTTTGTTTCTTCTTGTTTTTCTTTAATCGACAACCACCTAGCCAGCTTCCCGAGGACAACATCCTAGCTCCAACACAACCACAATATGGAACTGTTCAAACCTATTTCTTCAATTCTACCACTTCTATTACACTGTTCATTCAAAAGTGGTGCCTGTGTAGGTACCATACACATCAAAATATCAAAAGATCCGATTCTTCTTTCACTCTGATCAGAAAGAAGACTTTTACAATATACATACATAAATACACATGCATAAATTACTAGGAAAACCGAGCCACCCTAGCCAAAACAACTGTTATTCATTATTCCTAATCTCAAAGGCTCTCCTCAGACGTAGATTTTTCAGATAGCTCAGGAGATACGTCTGGCAATGGATTGCTCGCAGATCGTGGCAGCTCAGAACTCTCGCATTCTGCATATATCAACCATCAACAAACTCCATAAATAAATTGAAATAAAAATCTCCAAACATTAAGCTTTTACCAGTTCCTTATTAAGTTATCTCATCAAAATCTAAATTTTACTTTATATGTCTATGATCACACTTTTAAAAGGGTCACTGATAAAACTTTAATGTTGATTAAAGATGACATTAAAACACTCAAAAAAATGATTACATTCAAATATTGTTGTGATAATAATGACCTGTTATCATTATTACAGGTCTAAGTTCTCTTTCATCTTATTTTTATATAGCTTTTTCAGGTGGATTTTAAATTAGTGATAATTAATTAGTCAAAGAATAATTCCTTCCAGATACAGAAAATTTATGAACAAATGTTTTCAACATATGCAATTACGAAATCAACTTCTTACTATAACTTAAAGACATTATTATATGTTAACCCACAACCTGCAACATAGGTACTATCCATGCATCTTTTATTTTGTCGAACATTTTTTTTACCTATTCTACTGCAGAAAATAGAGTCGTATTTTTAACATTTTTCAATAATAATATAATAATAAAAAATAAAAATGGTCCCACAAAGGGGAAAAGAAAACAAAATAGTAATTTACCAGTAGAAGCAGCATTGAAGGACCTCTTACAATGCAAAATAGCACCCTGAATCCAATCATGCTGCTGCAACAGCGAATCATCACGCCGTTTCGAAGACTCCAACGGCGGCGGCGGCACCGCCGCCGAACGACCCTTGACTAAATGTTTGCGTAGGCCCGCAGGCAGAGAAGCAGCATTCCCCTGTTTCTGCCCCTTCACGTTGGCAGTTCCCTCAGTCTGAGAACCCTCAGCCTCCACCGGAGCTTTCTCCGGCACCGTAGAACACGGGGGCGCAGACTCCGGCGAAGTGACCTCGACCTGGTCGGAAAACCTAATCTTCTCGGCGTACCTTTTGGAAACCCTGACGTAGAGAGGCTTGACCATCTTCAAATACTTGGGCATTGAGCGCTTGTCTTCAGCAGGAGAAGAAGGGAGGTGTGTGTGGGTCTGTGACGGTTGAGTTTCCTCTGCGTTTGGAGGGTGGGAGGGTTTGGCTCTGGAGCTGTTATCTCTGGTGAAGAAGGAGACGATGGGAACCTCTTCGACCTTGAAGTTGACGGCGAAAAGCTTTCTCTGGCGCGGTTTCTTGGGGTGGGTGTTGGGCTTAGGCTTCTTGAGGCCCAACATGAAGACGCGGAACTTGGTGGCCGATTTGAAGAAGGAGGCAGTGAAGTGAGGCTTGGAGTTAGGTTGGGAGTCGAGAAGAAGGTTTCCCTTGAAGATTACATGGTCGGAGGAAGCGGAAGGAGAAAGCGTGAAGTTGAACTCTTTCTCAGAGTCTGAGTCCGTGTCAGAGTCTGAGTCTGGTTCTGATTGGTTGTTATGATCTTGGTGGTCGTTTTGGGTTGCATTGGTGTCGTCTTGGGAATCGTCTTCGTCGGTCAAGGCCAACTCTAAGTCGAAGAAAGGGTCGTTTGGGGTGGCGGTGGTTGAAGGGTTGCAGTATTTAAGGAAGTTGAAGGGTTCCATGGTTAGAGGTTTGAGAGAGAATGAGAAGGGAATGAGAAGAGAAGGTGTGGCTTTTATTTGTGTTGTCAGTTTGGTTGATTGCAGGTGAGTCATGCCATGTGAGACAAGTCAGACATATTACCATACTATGTATTGGGGAAGATAGTGAGAGAGTTTTATAAATATTTTTATTTAATTTTCAATTTTCATTGAATTTAGGAACTTGAAAGAAAAAAAAAAATGTAAACTTTTTAGTTTCATAAGCATTTATTTCTTATACAAAATTTATGATATTCGATCAAAATATTTAAATATTATGAAAAATGTTAGATATTTAGTTAAGATGCATAAGATTTTCTTTAAAAGAGTAACAAATCTCATGAATTTTAAAAATTATAAAATATACAAATGTTAATAAATTATTTTTATTAATTGGATTTTTGTAGTTTTTGTGATTTTTACTTGTATGTATAAATATCATATTTAAAAACATTTTCATTAAATATTAAAAAGCTTTTTTTCTTATTCATGATTTTTCTTAATTTCAATAGTGATGCTAATATAGTTATCACGTTTGTTTATATTTTGCAATTAAATTGTTATTGTTTTTTTCTACTATATATAAATTTTAAGAACCATAAAGTTCGTCATTGACTGATATATAGATTATTTACAACTATCAAAAGTTAATTTAGAATAATCCTCTCATCTATTTTAAAGTATTATCGTTTTTATTGATTTGATTCTATTTGTGCGTGTTTTAATTTTTTATTGATTCTATTTATTGAGAAAGTTCTTTAATTAGTTTATTTTATAATGAATTATTTGGTTGATTGTTTTGTGTTTATTTGTGTTCTTATGAGTTTTGGTGTACTTTTAACCTTTTCTTTTATCATTGCTTATAAAATAAATAATTATTAAATAAGATAAATTATTTAATGTATGGTCATTCAAGAGATGGAGGTCCCGTGTTATATTGAGGTGTTTTTAAAGTCTTAAGTCTTTTTATTTAAACAACGAGTCTCCATGCTCAAACAATTTAATTACACTTTAAATCAAAATAATGAATGAATTCTCTCTTTTCCAATAATACATTGTTCAAATACCTATCAAGGCAACACTCAAACGTGTCATGTTACTCAATCAACATAATTATAGCTTAAGTAATACTTAGTTAAAATAAATTATTTGTTTGAATTCATAGTTATTGTTCGAATAATTAATTGTTCAAATAATAATGACTTTCTATATATTTTATACTGATGCAATTTTTGTAAATATATAATGAATGAATTGAAATTTAGTATAATATATGAAAATTAGATGCGATAAGTTAGATATTTGAAATTATATGATATAGTTTTTAGATCCATAACACTTTTAAACATAGTAAATAAATTTGAGTTTGTTTTGAATTAATTTATTTAATATCATAACTTCTTTATAAATATTTTATTGACTATAATTTATTGATCATTTACTTATTATATATATATACACCTTTTTGTGTCTTTTTATAATAGTCATACTTTATTTAAGCGAATGATATTACAGGGTGAAATAATAATTATAAAAGAGATAAGTTTGCGTATTCTTTTAAAAAGAATTTAGTCATGTAAGTCTCTTGTTAAATACATAATATAAAAATACTTGTATACTTTTAGGGTGTTACAAAGTGTCTTCATCTAATTTCTCAACTAGTTTATTTGGAATTTATATAAAAATAGTATTTTTAAAAAATTATCTAACGTAATTAAAATTAGTAAGTATTTTAATTTGTAATGCAATAGATATATATTTATTTTGTGTACAATTAAAATTATCAAAAAGGTTAATGTAAAAAATATATTATACTTAAACTTTATAAATTTTAATTAAGTTTAATTCTTTAAATGAGCTTATATCAGGCTTTAAAAGTCTAAGATTAAAAACTTATGAATAGTTCTAACTGTTATATATATAACAGTTGTCTTGATGAAAGCAATAGCAATCCTATATCTGTTTTTAATTGATTTTAAAAAATATTTATTTAATAATAGACCTTTAAAACAATTTTATCAATATAACTGTTCCAGTTTATAGCTGAAAAAAACAAGTTATTAATTCTATGTAAAGTATATAATTATTAAAGCTCAGCGAAGAATTAATCTTTATGTCATTTAAAATTAGCAATTTAAACTATTTTTATATAAAGTATATAATTATTAAAATTCGTAGCGAAAAATTATTTCTTATATCATTTAAAATTAACCATTTAAATTATAACATATTGTTGTAAGAATCTTAAATTGTTATATAATAGAAATCACACTCGAATATTTTATTATTTTAGTAAAAGTTTATCTATAAATAGAAAATTCAATTATTTATATTTAATTACAATTTTTTCTAAAACCATCTTCTTTAATTTTACAATTTTTTTTTTTTTTAAGTTTCTGACTCTTTTGATTGTCAAACTGACAATTAGAGTTTATCAGACTCGTGTAAACAATCAGCGCATAATTTTTTGATCAAAGTTTGCTTAAAATAATTTTAATTTTGTTTATTTTTCTTTTAAAATCAGTTTTCAATATTCTTACTTACCTTAATATAGTGGCTTGCATGTATAATATCAAACTTTAAGACAATTCTTTAATAATTTAATGTCTTAATATTGTGGTACGATAAAGTTTATGTCGTAAGTTAAGCTATCTTTCTAATTTTTAATTTGTTAATTTTTTAAAGGGTCATTATTAATGTTGCACAAGATTTCACATTGTTATATATTATTATTTTATTTATATATAATATTATATTAATAAATAAAAATGTCAAATGAAAGTTTTTTAAAACAGTGGTATTAAACCACCATTTTTCTTTTTTAAAATGACTTTGTTTTTAGTCAGGTAAAATAAGGTAGCTTCTATATCTTTTTAAATATTAGTTGTACTTTTAAGTAGAATCTTAAATTAAAACAACTGGTAATAGAACAAAAGTTACCACCATGTTTCAAATTTTTTCATAAATGTTGGCTTGATTATTGAATTGATTTTTTATTAGATTAATTGTAATAACATATAAAGAGTTAATTATTATATTACACTATTGTCTTTAATTATTATACTATTATTTTGAATAAAAAATTTAAATTTAAATATGAATGTTAAGAATTAATAATTACCTGAAAAATTTAAGAATAAAATTATTTAATATTTCTTGGAAAATTAGAATCTCCAAAAGAAGTCATATAAATGTATTCTTTATGTTAGACTAGTTTTACTAAATACATCTAATTTTAAGAGTTTTTAATTAACATTTTTTCCCTAAACTGATCCATCATCCCATTTCGAATAAAACTGACCCATCAGCTAAAGTAAGCATATGGACTAACATCTAATTATTTGGTAAGATAGTATTATTTTCGCAGCTTTCTTGTGTATTTGATTTCATTTATTTTAAGAAACAACCATTTAGTCTGGTCAATCATTTAAAAATGCAGCAATTATTTTATAAAATTGATTAAATCACTCTCTCATTTAACAAACATTGCCACAATCTCTAGTCACAAAAATAGAAAAATTTGTAGTGAAATAATATGCAGGCAGGGCTCACTTTTGTGCTGTATTTTTAGGCAGCAGAGTGCAGACCTACCCACCTGCTACTTTATGGGGCCTCTCTTCCATTGCTCAATTGCATTGTACAGTACTCTACAATGTACACTGCATGCTGCTGTCAACCCTTTCCACAAAGTTTATGCAATATTATTTATTTATTACCACAAATTTAGGTAACTACTGATTTATACGATCAGTATTTTACTGGAAAAGTCTTCTTTCACATAAATTTCAGTAACAAGAATGAATTATATATATTGTTTGAGTTAGTTCACATGTGAAGAGAGAAAATGGGGACCCTCCTCAGGGTTGCAGGTCTGAAGAGTAGCAGAGAGCAAGAAAAGTGGAGCCATTTGATGTGAGGTGCTGAGATTTGAGATCACTGCAGCATGGTGATGAAGCCTCTATACCATTTATCAGTTCCAAGTTCTAATCACCATACTAGACAGCCCCTCCATTTCAGGTTTCACTGTCACTATTATTGGTAGGATTTTGACCCTTTTCCCTATTCTTTCTGCATCTTTTATCAAACCATACACGTTTAGGTACCGTTTTGTTGTTTGGTAGACACGGATGGTGTGTGATTTCACCCAAAATCCATCAAAATTGTGATGTACTAGCTACATATATATTCACTGTTGAAGCAGAAATGATTATGCAGAAAACTTTGATTTTTATCCATCACTGTACAAATCAACCTGGAAGGTAAAAAAATTGAACATTTAATCATGCAATGTAAAATTGGTGCAGGAACATCTCACTTTTCAAACTTTTGTCTCATAATAGTTTGTAGTGTGTTTTAAAGAAAATTGATTTTTATAAATTTAATTTCAAAATGATTTTATGTTTGGACATTTTTATTATATACAAAAAGTTAATATTATTTTTGAACTACATACGCATGCAGTGCAAAGTGGTGAAAACTATAGGTTCCCATCCATTCCCCTTTGACATATCGAGAAATGTAGGGAAGTAAAACAACAAATAATAAAAAAAAAAGTTGTTTGTACCATAAAAGATACCTATTCCTATTCCAACAAATAAAGTAGCATGAAACCTGAAACAGATTTGTGCGAAAATGGGGATTTGTACAGAAAACATCCTTTTTCTGTAAGCATGAAGCAAGTAAAAGAATATATTTGCATTGATTTCCACGTAACGCAATGGGTTCTTTCTAAAGAACTTCATTGGGCATTGATATGCAAAAGGGAGATTCTCCTGCATGCCATGTCTCCTAACTTTTCTAAAGCTTCTTAGTATTTTATCACCTTTTCTAATCAACCCATTTTAACTTTATATTTCAAAAGTTATGTTAATTATACATACTTCACTATTCAAATCTGAGTCAAACGCTATGTAGTAGTCTTGTTGGTCAAAGTTTTAATAGGCTTACAGTGTTTATAGTCAATCCAAAAGAACCACCAAATCATTATATGCAGAATAGTGTGAGCAGAGATTTCAAGGTGACTTACCTTGTGATTCAATTTATTTTAAAAGTGAGTTAACTTGATTTGATTTACTTTTTGGGCCAGTAAAAAAAAAACTAGATTGATTAACTAAGTGTGTTGACCACTAAGCTCGTTTATGTAGTTTTAAAAAAGAAAAATAGAAATAATATATAAAAAATCTAAGGTACTAATTTACGGTAAAAATTCAAGAATAAGAAAAAAAGTTAGGAAATTTTATATAATATAAAAAATGTGTTGATATGGTTTTCATTATAAATTTAAATCAATTTATATGATTTAAAAACTAAATTTAAGATAAATAATAAGAAATAACTTTTACAAAGTGGCTTATGTATAAGTTATTTTAAGTTTATGAGACAACTGTTTTTTTTTTTTTTTTTTCAAAGGAGACTGAGTTGTTTAACTTTTGAACATTGTTCCTTATATAGGGAATACTTTGTTATGAATAAAAAAATAAATTTTTACTTAAAAAACTAAAAATGTAATAGTGAAACAAAGTAAAAGGTTGTGTTAATAGTTGAAAATTCCTTTCCAGCACTACATGTAAGTGATGCAATGAATACGTACTTCGTTTGATTGACTGTTTGGACTTGTGTAACATGTCAAGTTTATGAATTAGATGGGTTGGGTTGGGTTATGGGACCATGGGCCGAACAGTGCTTCTTCATGCACCTTCACTTTCAAAAATTCAAATATTTCAAAAGTGCTCCTTTCATAATTACTGTTTTATCCCTTGCTTAATGAAATGAATGCATGCACAGTATATTAGGGAGGTGGGTGGTAGAACGTAGTTGATGCAGATCGGTGGAGGTGGACGACGTTAGGTGTAGTGGATGAATGGTTTGTAATGCGGTTGTCCCTTATCGACGGTGGCGAACGGTTGAGAGATTTGATTTTTTTTGAAATTCAGTTTTGAAATGGAGTCTTCCAGTCTCATTTCGGAACTAAATTCCAATAAAAAATTCTTTATTTTTAAATTGAAAAAACAAATAAAAATGTCAAAATATATCACAAATCGTTCAATACATCGTGTTGTTATTGATGGACAACAAAACTAAAATGAGAAAGTTTTGGGAGGTGACGGTGTTGAAGGGAAGTGAGTGGAAAAGGTATTAACAATATTTAGGATTAGGGTAATTCCGTCTCTATACTATTATTATAAGGGTATTTTGGTGAACGTCTAAATTTTTGGAGGTGCCTGAAGAAAGGCTTGGAGGTGCAGGAAGAAGCAGTCTGGGCCGAATCATGCATTGTAGTGGCCCATATGAACAACCAATACCGGCCCAAATTGCAAATGGTAAGGGTATAGCCAACGCATATTCGTTTTTGATGGACGAATCTCACAACTAACACCTTCACCCTCCCATTTATTATTCTAAAGGATATTCCTACATAAAAGTTTATACAGCAACTGAGCACTGTATGAGAGGGATGAAGAAAGACAAAAAGAGTTTTATGCTATAAAATATTGTTGAATGAATAACATTGTTCCATTCTAAATAAATGCTTAAACTATCCGTGTCAAGCCAGAAAGAATCATCAGTGTCATCCATGAATAGATCCAGGTTGTTCAGCAACTCAACCAACCCTTTTGCTTCTCATCCCTGCCCTGCTTTCTCTGCCTTCTGCATCAACCTGTTTGGGACTTAGTAAGGTAATTTCTTTCTAACCCCACCACCCCTCTACCTTTTCCTATACTTTACATTTTACACCATATAAAATAACCCCCTACAACTTTACTTCAATCTTCATCACTTTTACTAGCTGCTACAAACTATATTGCTCTCATTTCTGGGTACCCATCATAACAATCCCATGATTTTTTTTCTTTTTACTCTCTAAGAAAATTTAGATATTATGCAGAGCCAACATAGGGGGATGTTTTGTTCTTGTTTTGTGAAGTTTTCCTGTTTCCTTGGTTCCTCTATATCATATTCTATATTAGTTAGTTACATAAAACACCAAGATAAGAAAACATTTGTATCTCACATCGTTCCTCGTCTCCGCCATTCTGGTGGTGGTTAATAAAAGAAAACCCTTCACCTTTTTCACACTCTCTCACTTACTCATCAGTATACCTATAAATGGTATATATTTTTGTTTCTATGTTCTCTAATTATTTGTAGCTACAGAAAAAATATATTTTTATAGAACTGCAAGATCTGAAATTGATTATTTTGCGGGCTTTCGCTCGCTTAACTAAATTCGAGGGTGCTCTTCTCAGTTTATATATTTTTATCAAGGGTTGCAAATGTTTGACGCGCCAAGCACTGCGGAATCTAGACACATGTTTGGGGTTTTCTCTTGGCATTGTAGTGTTGGTGAACTAGAAAAAGAGTCATACAGTAATAAATTGAAGTGCCAACTAGTCCATTGAAGTCGTTTATTTCTATGGACACTGACATGTTTTTGTCAATGGTCTTGGATGCTCTTATATTCATGTTTGTTCTATTTGGCACATATCTTATAACAATTGTAGTGTCATGGTGCAGACCCAATATTTAGACCTAATTTATGTCATTTTTATAAGTTAGTAGTTGAGCTTATAAGAGTGTGTGATTAGTTAACTTCTTTTTTTACTTCTAGACTCAAAGCCCAAGACAGGGACTATGTAGTGTTATGGCGTAGGTCTGGTCGCCTTGAGTTGGATTTCAGTAACATTAGTAGGTAGTTGACCAAATAAAAAAAATAAAATAAGATATACCATTTAAATTCATTTAATAGGTGAATCTTAATAGTATGATCAAAACACATTTAAAACCATTTTTAATATGAGTAACAATATTGAGGTGTTATTAGTACTAGATGTAATGAATAAAGATTATAAATAAAACCTCACCAATAGAGGAATACGAGATAAGGAAACATGATTAAAAGGAATAATGGACAAAAGAAAAAAACCAACTAACTACTTTAGTTTATAATCTCTATACTTCTTGATTAGAATCAATCCTACACTAATTTCAAAAATATAAGTGATAAGAAGAACGATGATCTAAAAGAAGCACAAGACAATATCTCAAATCTTATCATAAATAATGACAAAGTAATGGAAGAGACACAAAATTACAAATACCAATACCTATACCTATATTGAGGGTTATGAGGGTGTTAAGGACTATCAAAAAAGTGATAATTTCAAATTATTTCATATTTTTCTTACAACATTTTTCTACCTTTCATTTGATAAACGATTTTAAAGTCTACAACTAAATAATTTGACAATATGCATTATAAATATCTTTGTTATTTAAAAAATAAATAAATTTTTATAAATTCTGTGATTTTTTCAAGTACATTTAAAAATAAGGATAACATTTGGAAAAGGAGATCTCATAAGACATTTGAAGTTCACACCAAATTTATACATTTATATTAATTATTTGATGTTGTTGCCAATTCTATGTGCTTTGATAAATATCTTTATTAAGTTTGTGTGATGGATCATCACCAATTCTATATATTTGGTACGGGTCATAAGGAAAGTGAAAACATCATATCTCTTAGTTTATAAGCTCAAAGCTCGAGATTGAGAGATGTATAATATTATGATCCAAACTTGATCTCTTTAAACCTTATTAGTGATGTACTTGGTAGGTTAATTATCAAACTATAAGATTAT
>Ga0099825_1001974_pt1 | contig 26818 bp, 15 predicted proteins | sample SiratroredBW_FD_76838 | JGI IMG/M metagenome (GOLD analysis project Ga0099825, IMG submission 76838) | Root nodule microbial communities of legume samples collected from California, USA - Siratro red BW | ecosystem: Host-associated > Plants > Roots > Nodule | place: USA: California | collected... | reverse complement strand
TTTTTTAAGCAAAGAACCATATAAAAGATAGAAAAAGTCCATGAAAGAAATATTAATGATTCATATAAATTACTAAATGGTAAATGGCCCGAAAAAATCCAACTGAATAACTAATAATCCTGTGATACAAAAAAAAAATATAATTTTTATATATAAATAAAATAATAAATTAATATATATATATATATATATATATATATATATCTTAATTTATTATATAATTTAATAATAAAAATTTTATATAATATTATTAATAAAATAATTAATAAAAGTATAAATATTGTTATAATTTAATAAAAATAAATATTTAAAACGAAAATAAATTATATAATAATAATTTTTTATTGTTATAAAATAATAATAAATTTAATTTTAATATTAAAATCATTTTAAAACTTTTAATTTTATATTTTTAAAAGATAATCAGTTTTAATCAAATTAATATTTATAGTAAGTTAAATTTTATTTTAAAAATAATTATGTAATTTAGTATTTTAGAGTTATTTTTAAAATATATTATCAATTATATTAGATAAAATATGTTTTATTCTTAATTATAAAATTAATTTTATATATTAAAATAATTATTATACCTATTACATCATTCACAAACTTTTACAAAATTTTAACTCAAATCTTATCATTTTTCTTTTAATCCAAACAATCAAACTTTTTACATTTGAATTTGATTCTCTTAATTCTCTTTTCATATCTCCCATTTTATTGTTGTATTTGAATTTTAATCTTCTGATGTAATTTTTACACAAATTCTGCTTTTGATGCCCCTTCTTTATGAATAAAATCTTGTGGATTGGACAATGACAACAAATATAATGGTGTAAGAAGGTTAAAATCATATACAACATCAAATGGAGATATTAGGTAGTTTTGTGAACTATCTTGTTATAAGTCAATTCAATATGGAGAAGGTACTCATTCCAAGATTTGTGGTTGTCCCTCAAAACTGCCTTAAGTATAGTTGACAAAGATCAGTTAACAACTTTTGTTTGTCCATCTGTTTGAGGATGACAAGAAGTAAAAAAATTAAGTTTAGTACCCAGTTTTTCCTAAAGTGTCCTCCAGAAATGATTGATAAATTTTGAATCTCTATTTGAAACTATGATTTTAGGTAGTCCGTGAAGTTTAACTATATCTCTTAAGAAGAGTTTTTCTATGTTGCTTGCATCATCTATTTTGCGGTAGGAAATAAAATGGGTCATTTTGCTAAAACGATCTATTACCATAAAAATAGAATCAAAGCCCCTTTGAGTTCACGACAAACCTAGCACAAAGTCCATGCACATGTACAATTTAACTACCAGGACTTTCCTAGTCAGAACCTAACCTCAATACACTTTACAAGTCTTTCTTGTAATGAAAATCTGAAAACACAAAAGAAGACGACTTACACTACCAACTTCAACAAAAATTAATCCCACAAAAATTTGAGCTAGGTGTGTGCAAGACAAAGATAAAAAGGAATTTAAAGAAATAAATGACAAAACTTAAAATAAACTAGGCATGCCTAAAGGCAAGGATCATTGGCACCATGGACATTTGAGACACAATTAGAGTCTAAAACAAAATGTTAATCCACTATTAAAATTACTTTACAGCTTATAACTTAAAAGAATACAAACAAATTGCTTGCTGAAAATTAAAGCCTATATTATTCACTCTATATGTTTGATACAATGCCTCACAAGTGTTTCACTCTAAATTTCTTTTAATTTTTCTCTCAATCCATCCCTAATTATCTTGCCCCTCCTTATTAAGAGGCCACAAAGTAAAGCAATAAAAGTTCAATTTGTAGAAGTTAAACTTAATTGGATTTGAATGGACAAACTCAAGGAATTTAGAGAAAATATTGCAATCAACAATTAAGGCACTGAATAAAAGGTTTAGCTTGCAAAGGATTACCTAAAGAATGGCACAAAAACTAATCTCAAAAACAGAAAACAAATACTATAACAAAGTCTAGCAATCAGTCTTCTTAGATTTATTGCAATTTTCCTAAATCAATTTTTTATGTTAAATTTTTAACACAAATCTTCAACATCATATATGAGACACTCATAATTAATTTGGAACAAAACACGGAAAAATTAAAATAAAACAAAACCTAAGAGCTTTTCGTCACTCGAAGTTTTTGTGTTTTTTAGCACCTCACATTTTGGCTTTTTCTATCCATTATTTTTTTTGTATTTTTAATTTGAATGCGCCTTTTTAACATGTTATTTTATACATATTGAAATATTGTCACGCAAATGTTTAGGTCAAAATAACAAGTAATTCACTCCCAGTAATTTTTTCTAATTCCAGTGTAATTTCATCAAACAACTGGTAAACAATGGAAGAAAGCCTAATGAATTTGATAAAATTGGAACATAATTACTAGATACAGTGGAATTGATACTCAAGGAGACTCACTAATGATCTAGTAGTAAGCTCAAGAACACAAAAACATCAAAAGAAAAACGCACCAAAGCACGCCAGCTACTAAACAATTTGTCAAACACTTGCTAGACAACACATTTCACTCAAGCATTTTATCAAACACCTAATGTTCTACTGTTAAAATTAGATGTCATGAAATATATGGATTCACATGATTGCACAAGATTAATAAAGCAAAAACAAACACTCAAACACAATATTTGAACCGAATCAAATGATCAACACACAATTTAAATAGTGGACACATCACTAGACATGTAAAATAAGATGTGTACAACACGAAATTGCACAAAAACAATGAATATTTTTGAAGATACTTAGATGGACCGTGACTAGCTCTTGATACCAAATGATTGGTCAGCTCTTGCACCTTGATTTGCTCCTTCAACAAAGCTGAGATGTGTATATTGCATTTGGAGTAGTGTGAATGAATTTGGACAGTGTAGTAGAAGATTGAAATGAAAGCAATGTGAAAATCATAATGGAATGGACTAGGTGGAACAAGGATTGATAGAGGTTAGGCCAATTATGGAGTAGAATAATAGTTAAACTTAAGAGGAGTTAACAAAGGAGGTTTCAATGCAATGAAGTTGGAAATATTTCTGCAACACTTCATTACTAGACCTAAGCTCAATTTTACATATCCAAGCATGCCTATTTATAGAATACAAAGAGAGTAAGAAGCTTGTGGTAGAAGCTTAAACTCTAACCCTAATATGTTAGACATCCTTCAAACCCTAACCATAGCATGATGCATTTCATTACTAGACCTAAGATCAATTTTACATATCCAAGCATGCCTATTTATAGAATACAAAGAGAGTAAGAAGCTTGTGGTAGAAGCTTAAACTCAAACCCTAGTATGTGAGACATCCTTCAAACCCTAACCATAGCATGATGTAGAAGATTCCCAACCCTAGCTTGCAACGCAAGACTCATTCCTCTCCCATCAAACACCACCACATGGCCAAAAGATGTGACTGGGCGTGCCAAACCCTAACCCTAGGCACGCCTAAGTAAACTTTCTAACACTAATTAACATGTTTTTACAAGCCTAAAAATTTATATACATTTTTACAAAGAAGTGCTGGACCAATTTGATAGTATTTTTGGTCTAATATGTGCTTTTGTATTCCAATCATCATGTATGTGTTTGGCCATTGCTCTTGTGGTGGGACCTTGCCTTAGGATTCTTCCATCGTATAATGTAGTTCTAGCTTCAATTGCATACTTCAATGTGGTTCTTCTCGGAGAATTTGATGCTTGAACATGCATTGGAGTTGATGCAACAGAAGAATTGTTGTTGTGGTTGTATGAGATGGAGATTCGGAGGTAAATTTTCCAAAGTGAGGTTAGGCCAACACTTAGGAGGAAGTCTAGAAAAGGTCTTGTGTAAGACTCATCTAGAGAGAACCTTGACAAGAGTGTATTGAAAATATTTTGGCAGCAATTCAATATATTTATCTAAGTTATTTTACAAGAGGAGAGCACCTCTATTTATAGGAAAAAAAATTAAGAATAACCCTAGCTTGTATGACAAACTTCTTAAAAACTCTCCAATTAGAGAATGACACATGTCAAGCCGTGAATGGAAAGGATCCTCTCCATTGGCAAGATGACATGTGGCAAAAAGCATGGGAAGCATGTGTAAGTGCCACCTAAGCCCTAACTCATACCCTAGACTCTAACTCTCTCTCTCTTAGGGTTAGGATTTGGCCCAAATACAAAGCCCAAAAATTCAAGACAACCTATTATACTCTTTGGCCCAAATACAAGGCCCATCATTTAACATCCTCTACTACCTTGGCCCAAAATATGTGGCCTAAAATCCTATTTTATTTGACCCAAAATAAATTCTACGTTATGCTATACAATTTTTACAACTAGAGGTCTTGTAATCTTGAAGCTTTAAATTCTGTAGAGTGATCTTCTCTAATTTTGAACTTGAGCCCAAAAGTTTGTTTGGAGGCCTACACAAACCCAATTAGTTCCAAATTCCTGATAAACACCTGATCAGGGCTCTAGCTCATTAACCTCTTTATTCTTGTCTGTAGTCTTGGAGGCAGAATTGCATCATCTTAGATTATGTGTCAATCCTTCTACAAGCAACACATCTTTGGTGATGAAGGAGTCTTTCTCAGTAACATCTCCACTGCCGAGGATTCTAGGTCAGATTAATTAGCTTCGAAGCATCTCTAATCATATGCATTGAACAACCACTATCCAAGTACCATAACTTCTTCTTGGCTATCAAAGTGTCTTGCAAAACAAGTTAAACTCCAAGCAACGATCCACTATTAAACTTGGGTATTGTTAATTGTACCTTTAGGTACCCACCTAGACAAGCCTTTTGGAACATCAATTTTTCTAATGTTACAGTTGGTCACAGAATGGCCTTTCCTCATACAATAGAAGTAGGTTACAAATGGTGAAGTTTCCCTTTTGTTGTAGTTGAAAAAACAATTAAAAGTTTTCACCTTTTTTCTGAAAATAGTTTTGTAACCAATGCCAGCTTTATTGAAAACGCAATTTTGAGAACCTAAAATGGCCTTTAAGTTTGCAATTCCTATTGAAAGTTTTGAAGTAGCCTTTAACAAATACTTTACCTTTTATTGCAAAGCTTTAGAGTTTTTACAGTCAGTTGGCCTACAAGATGCATCCTCATTGTAAGGAGCAACCTTATAAATCATTTCAAGGTGTTCAAAATTAATTTTAATAGATTGCAATTCTTTTTTCCAATTGGTTAAACCTTTTAATGGATTGTTTGACAAAACTAATATGTTTTGCTTCTTCATGAGTATCTCTAAAAGCTTGAAGCCAGGTACTGTAATTCTCATAATTCATTGATATACTGGAACTTACACTACTGGTTTCAGATTGATGTCCAACCATCAAACACATATTTGCTTCTTCATCCTCCCTTGATGAACAGCTGAAAGATCTGTCATCATCTTCCCAAGCTATGTAAGCTCTCTTTTCCTTTCCACTCTTCTTGTTCTTCTTCTCGAGACCTTTCTTCTTATTCACTAGATTTGGACACTCAACCTTGATGTGTACCTACTTTCCACAACCAAAGCAAGTGAAAATAGTGGATCTAGAGTGAGATTTTCTACTGTAGCTTTTAGTTTGTTGGTTCCTTTTCTTTTCCTCTATTCTTGAAGAATTTGTTGAACCTCCTGGTCGCGTGTTAAGTGAAAAGAGTTTTAGGCTAAGTTCAAGAGGAGGGTGAAGTGAACTTTGAAGCATTTTCGCAAATTAGTAAAAAGAATTAATAGAAAGATTGAATATCTTTTATTAAAACAATTTATAGTGAGATACTTAGTTTCACAGAACAAAATCAATCAATTGAAGCACAAAAACAATTAATTAAAATAACTTGCAGTACAGTTCAACACAAAATCAATCAATTAAATCCAATATTTAATCAATTTATATATACTTGTCAGAACCAATCCCAAACATAGGAATAAATTAGAGATTATAAACCATGAATGTAAAATCTTGACTAAAAAATTCAATCAATTGAATCACGAATATAATCGCTCAAATTATCTTGGTTGAAAAATCAAACACCAACTAGTATCAATTAAATGAAAGTTAAAATTGTTTGATATTATCTCAGATTATTATAGACAAATCACAATCAATTAGTTCGCTGAAACAATCAATTTTAGTTTTTCAATAGAACACAAACACATTGAACGTATTCTACTAAATTTCAGAAACAGTTAATTGATTAATTAAGATTGAATCTTTACAGAAAAGTCCAATAAATATGTCCACTAAATAAATTGTACTAAATAAAAATAACCAATTATCAGTAAACACGTTTGAGTCCCAAAGCAGTAATGAACTGAAGTTGTAGTGTTGCAATATAGAGAAATTAACTAATTGAATATCGAGAACAATTAGTTGAAAAATATGCAACAATAAAGGAATTATGCAGTTTCAGGTTGCAAATCAAGACATAGATAAGAGAGACCAAGAACAAGAAGATCTATACTGGTTCACTCTTCCTCAAGAGCTACATGTAATCTCTTTGTCAACAAGCAAAGAAATTCCACTAAAGAACCAACTTGTTCAATTAATACAGCAGTCACACACTCTTGCACCTTGCATGAACATTCACTGTGCAGAACCCTACTGCACCTCTACAAGCATAAAACCTATACACTTACAGCAAACCAACACTCTAAATCATTGTACAATAAAAAACAAAACAATTATTGCAATTCCAAATCGAAACTAGTGATAGAAAAGGACCGCAATTACTTCTATGTGATGTAAAACCAGAAAAATACTATCTTCTATCAAGTATGAGCTTAAAGATTCACTTTCTTGCTTCTTCTTGAATCAAATCTCTTCAAACAAATTTGTATCTCACTGTATTTTTTGTATTTCGTAAAGGATTCGCTCTGTAATTCTTTTTCATGTTCTACTTTAATTTAATACAAAGTCAGTTTTATATAACCAAAAGCAGTTTGAAAAATAGTTATACTGTTACGTAACAATCTATTGAAAACACACTTGAATCAATTGATTTTCTGTGTTAACAGGATTTTTCAACAAACTGTTTTTTGAAAACAATTTAAGAACTTTTGTGTAACAATTTTAGTTCCATCAAGTTTGATTCACTTTCAGTTTTATATATTGAGTTTATTAAAGATTTTTAAGCTCAATCTAATAATATAAGATGTATGCTCATGGTTTAGATCACACTCACAAACACACACTCAAGGACTAGACTATCTTCAAGTGTCCTTCATTCTTTGTTTGAGTTGACTTCATCAAATACAAAAGTAGCAACAATACTAACATTAAGAATCTTAACACCACTACAATTGTCACAACTGGGATCACGATGAGGTGAATAGAAAAATAAACTATTGAAAAAAACCAAAAGGAGTTGTCAGCATAGTTTATTATAAAAAATCATGGAGAAATCGAAGATAAGGTTATTGTCTGTGAAATCGAATTTAGGGTTTAAGAGTCGATTCCGTGTGGCAAAGGTATTAGCACCCTGACAACGACCATCATAAGACTGTACATTTTATTAAATGAGTTTGGTGTTTTTCAAATGTTTATTTTTCCCAAAAAATAAACAAAGAAAATATTTTTTTTTGTTTTTGAGACTCGACAAGAGTTTAACTTGCTCGTACGTATTTCAATTCATGATGAAAAATCAAGGTTCACGTAGTTCTATATTGAAATTTTGTTTGTTGGGGGGGTTATTTTTAATTTTTGAAATTTTATATATATTTTTTTAATTTCTATAGATTTGATATTTAAAAATTTGGTATTTGAAAATTTGATATTTCTATATTTTTGTAAATTTTAATATTTTTTAGGATTTTATATAATTTAGGGTTTAAGATAGTGCAAGTGACTATTTATGATGCTCTTGACAAGTCACACGGTTAGCAGAGACAATGTAAACCATTCTCCGATATTGTTGACCGTTTATGTGAATTTTATTTGGAGAAAACATAATTTTTAATTTTTAGAAAATGATATTAAGTATTAGATGATGTGGTTAATCATAGAAATACTCAAATGATAATTATGTCTGAAGTTTCGTATTAAATATTGCATGACATGTGCAGTCCTTTTGTTATTTAAATGAATTATTCTGTTTATGGTATAAAAAGCTTTCAGTTTTCAGTAATAAAATTAAATACCAGATGATGTGTGTATCCATAAAAGCACCTAAATTTATTTACAAGTAGTAATGTGAACAAAAAATTAATTAGTGTATATAAAAATGAAATATGATGGTGGTGTATTAAAAAAATGCATAACATTTAGAAAGCATACTGGGCTAAAAGCATAGGTGTACATATGAAAAAGAGGGGCATGTAAAAAAAAGGGGTGATGGGTCGGCGGAGGAGGGCCCAGGTTTTTGTTTTCAAAACAAAAATAGGTATATATAAAAATTAGGTGTTTAAAGAGCAAAAACGTTGGGCTAACTACATAGACCCATACCTCTTTTTTGTGAGAAAACGTGGTCGGGGTGAGAGGTTAGGGTGCGAACATCCTTCCGAGGGACCCAACCTCAAACGGGCCCAAAATCCTTTTATTTCTTTCTACTTTCGCATCACCTTGCCTCCAAATTGGTAGAGAGGATCATGTGGAGCACAAAGGGTTTGATGGCAGTTATGGACGATGGCAGATAAGAACATGTGGAGTACAAAGGGCTTGATAGCGGTTCTGGACATGGTTGTGAGCGGAGGTAGCGGTTGTGTTGGAGGCGATAGTGGTTGTGGTGAGTTTGGTGGAGATGGTGGTAAAGGGTTTGAGATAGGGGTCGATGTTGTCGCGATGCGGAGGCTCGTGCCTGCAGGTGGTAGTTGTGGCGGCGATGGCCATGGTGGAGGTGAAGGTTGGGCTTGGACAACAACAACTTGGGTTTTCTTGAAGTTGGCTTGGTCTTGATTTTTGTTTATTTATTTTTTCTTCTTTCTCGTGATGGCTTCCATGCTGACTATGAAAACTTTTGGCCATTGTGGAGGTGATGGAAGCACAAGACGGGCTCAGAGGGATGGCAACAAGGGTAGAGAAGATGAAGGTAGACTTGTCGATGGTGATTGGCGGCGAAGGCTGCATCGGAGGTGAAGGTTTGGTGGTGGAGTTTGAAGTAGCGACGAGTGTATGGATGGCAGTGAGGTGGGTGACGGTGAGGACAGGACAAAGGCGACTGTGGGAGACGACATGAACTTGTCGCAATCAACTAAGGCATAGCCACCCCAATTGGCGACATTATTTTGTTGCATCCTTTGTAGGTGATGGCAGCGGATATGAGGTGGTGGTGTTTCGATGGCTTCCTTTATTTGAAGTGAAGCTTGGATCAACTTGGGGCCATTAAACATCATCCATTTAATCTTTTGGAAAGAGTAGATGAAGAGAGGGGCGAGAAATAGTGATGCAATTCTAGCTTTGATTTCATATTTAATGTGTTTCTTTTTGGAAGTTTGATGTTTTGAACGAAAATTGGAGTAGATAGAGCTGAAGAATTTATGTTTGTAGTGGATTGAAGTGTTTGAGATGGAATTTGGAGTGAATTAGGTGTTAGGTTAGGCCAACACACCTAGGAGATAGTAGAAGCAAGTATAGAAAAGATACCACTATAAGGAGATATTTTGAAGAAGAGTGAAGAGGCAAAATTGGCTAGCTCTTCATTACTTATTCAAATCTAAATTTTCGATTACAGAAGCTTCTAATTTATAGACTAAAACATGACTTGTCTTCCAAGTTTCTCCAAAACTCTCTACTAAGAGCTTGACAAGTGGCAAGCCATGAGAAGAGAGGATCATCTCCATTGGGAGAGTGTCATGTGACAAAGGTAGCTTGCAGCCCAAGCTTTCATTATTCTCCAATGAGAGGTGGACAAATGGCAAAAGAAGTTAGGAGAAGAAGCTCCCATGTGGTGCCTACTTGGAGTGGAATGTGGGGCCTTCTAGAACTCATTTTTCCTAGGTGACACCTTCTTAGAGGCTTCTTTCAAAGGTGACCATCCACTCTTTCTCATGAGCTTCAAAGCCTAAAATCTTATTCTACTTGGCCTAAAATACAAGGCCCAAAATAAATTCTATACTACTCTAGAGTGATCTTCTCCAATTTTAAACGTGGGCTCAAAAGTTTGTTTGGAGTTCCAAACAAACCCAATTAGGCCCAAACTCCTTACAAGCTCTTGATCAAGACTTTAACTCAATGACCTCTTTATTCTTATTTGCAATCTTGGAGACGGGTTTGCATGCAATCCTAGCTTGAATTGCGTGCTTCAATGTGCTTCTTGTTGGAGGTTTGATGTTTTGTACATAAATTGGAGTAGATGTAGTGAAAGAATTGAAGTTTATAGTGGACTTAAGTGTTTGAGATGAAATTTCGGGTGAATTAAGTGTGAGGTTAGGTCAACACACCTAGGAGGGAGTAGGACCAAGTCTAGAAAAGAGAGTACTCTAAGGAGAAATTTTGAACAAGAGTAAAGAGGCAAAAATTGACCAGCATTTCATTACTTATTTAAAAATAAAGTTTCAATTACACAAGCTTCTTATTTATAGACTAAAACATGACATGTCTTCCAAGTTTCTGAAAACTCTCTAATATAAGCTTGACAAGTGGCAAGTCTTGAGTAGAGAGAATCCTCTCCATTGGGAGAGTGTCATGTGGCAAAGGTAGCTTACAGTTCAAGCTTCAAATACTCTCCAATGAGAGGTGGACAATGGCAAAAGAAGCTAGGAGAAAAAGCTCCCATATGGTGCTTACTTGGAGTGCATGTGGCACCTTCTTGGAGGCTTCTTTCAAAGGTGACCATCCACTTTTTGTTATGAGCTTCAAGGCGTAAAATCCTATTCTACTTTGCCCAAAATACAAGGCCTAAAATAATTCTATATTACTCTATATAACTTTTACAACTTGCGGTCTTGTAATCTTGAAGTTGTAAAATATCTAGAGTGATCTTCTCCAATTTTGAATATGGGCCTAAAATTTTGTTTAGAGGCTGAAACAAGCTCAATTAAGCCCAAACTCTTGACAAGTCCTGATCAAGGCTCTAACTCATTGACCTCTTTATTCTTTTTTGCAGTCTTGGAGATGGGGTTGCATCAAATAGAAAAGGGCTTGCGTTGGTTTAAGGAAGGTAACCATGACTTTGGTTACGATTATGTGTTTCAATTGCTTTGGTTTATTGTGTGGGTATTGTGTTTTGATTGGATTATTGTTTCGTTTGGTAATGGAGAGATGGAGGTTTGACAACAAGGTCGAATGAATGATCGAGGAACGTATGTGTTGAACATAATGCAAAAGCGAAAATAAAACAAAGAATACAAAATCAACATATCCAAGAGCACTCACAGAGCATAATCATGCCATGATAGTCATCAAGTTGCAAAAATACACCTCTTGAAGCTTTATTCACTCAATTATATTTGTGTTCTTCAATCTTCTGTTCTTATGTTTTTTTTTTTACAATTTTTCTTGTTGTAATTTGAATGTGCTTCCTTAGTAATTAATGAAGAGTGAAATGGATTATCTGTTTTCGAGTGTGTAGAGACGAGGGAGTAAGCTCTATGTTTGTGTAATTTTTTTTGGCGTGAGTGTAGAGAGGAGCTAAGAATGAATGAAATGGGACGAGAGGGGTTGTGTGAGTGAAGAGAGTAGGAATCTGATGATAGTGAGCTATGTAGGGTGAGTGAAGTATATGTGATTTGCCCCTCTCCCCCCTCTCTCTTTGTTATATATGATCACCAGTCCCAAAATCAGATTCACCTCTATAAAGAAAATCAGGGGAGGAGACACAACAACTTTATCAGTGGAGGTTATGTTGTAGAGGGAGACACTGCAACTTTTTTGGTGTGTGGAGTGTAGTTGGACGGATAGGGGTGTACGAGAGATTTTGGAGAGGAGATGGGAGATGAGTGAGGAATGCAAGGGTGCGAGAAGTAGACTTGTCCTGTTGCCCAAGTAGGAGGCGCGTGAGGAGTTTAGGGGTTGTGATAAGGAGCGGTGTGATGGAGTACGCCCCAACGACATTAATCAAAGAATAAAGAGGACAAAGAGCCAGAGGGGGAACTAAGAGGTTTCCAGAAGATTGGACCCATCTCATCCTATTTTGGCTTTTAATCAGCTGCTCGAGCCTAAATACAAACATGAAGAAATTCCTTTGGAGAAAATAAAGTATTAAGGAGAAGTCATCTAATTTGTATAAATTGTTTAGAATAGTTTAGAATAATTTGACCCAAGTAGAATAAATTTGGGTCTTGTATTTTTGGGCCATGTAGTGTAAGTTTGGGCCTTGAGGTCCATAAATAATGTTGGGCTTGATCAAGGAGTCCAAGTAGCACAAGGAGAGCTCCTTGTGCCACTTGTCACCACCTTGTGAGAGCCTTGGAGTGCAAGCTAGGTTTGGGAAGCTTGTCATAGAAGATAGGGTTAGAAGCTTGTCATAGAAGATAGGGTTAGAAGCTTGTCTTATAAGCTAGGGTTAGAAGCTTGTCTTATAAGCTAGGGTTAGAAACTTGTCTTATAAGCTAGGGTTAGAAGCTTGTCTTATAAGCTAGGGTTTCTAAACCTAGCTTCTCCCATACCCTACCTAGATAGCTTGCATGGGAAGCTAAGTAGCTCATCCTTTATTCTATAAATAAGAGGTCTAGGAACCTCTCTTGTAGACTTGATTTGAGTAGTGAAATGCTGCCAAATTTTTAGCACATTGCCTCAAGTTTCATATTGAGTTTCTTCTCCTAGAAGCTCTCTCTTGAAGGTTGGCCTAACCTCCTTCAAGGCTTTCACTATCTTCTCCTAGAATTCTGTGACCTTTTGGACCTGAAATTTTGCATGATCTTAGCTTGATATGTTGGGAGTGTATCATAAAAATTTGGTGACCAAATTCTAAGTAATCGGACCGTGATAAATTTGCAAACATTGCTACTACAAAACTTTTGGAACTGGAAAAACTGCATTACTGTGCTGATGATTTGCTCTCTATAAAAAAATTACTGCACCTTATCCAGTGACTGTTTTGTGCTAAATTTTGGTGTGAAATAATTTCAATATGTTGATAATATGTGGTAAAAATTTCGTGTAAAAATTTGCTCTGGATTAGTCACAACAATGTTTTGAATCGAGACTGCCAGGAGCCTAAGTGCTAGAGAAGAAAGAAAAAAAAACAAAGAAAAAACGTGAAACAGAGGCTCTCGGTCCGGAATATTTTAGGACGATTCCAGTGCTCTTTTGAGCCAAATTTTTGCAAGGAGTTTCGTTTAATTATTGAGTGGTTGAGATAAAAATTTCGTGTAAAAATACATTGCAAATTTCTTACTATAAATTGCACAAGTGACCCTGTCAGAGAATTAGCTTATGACTGGAAAAGTGCCATACTGTACTGAAATTGCTTACTGTGTGGGATTTATTCCGAGCGCAATATTGGTCCGTAATTTGTGAAATTTGGAGTGGACGTTCCTTACTGTGTCTGAGTTTGTGGTTAAAATTTTGAGACAAAGGGAGATCTACACTGAATACCATAAATCACGCAAGAACTGCTACCATAACTGAATTCTAGTTTTTGTTTTGCTATTCCTTAATCTACTCTAGAGCCAGTCATAGATCATCTTTTGAGTGCTACTAGAGCCATTCATAGATCATCTTTTGAGTGCTACTAGAGCCATTCATAGATCATCTTTTGAGTGCTATACTTCCATTTTAAGCCTTAATTTCTTGATTATCATTTCTAATTACATTCCTTTGAGTTTGTCATTTTATAATCCTTTGAGTTGTGCTATTCAAATTAGTTTTTATTGCTTTGTATTTTGTGACCTCATGGTGAATTAGTACTTTGGTGAAGCACTTGAGTAGAGTTGAGGCCAATACATCAAGAGCTGAACTTCCAAGCACTATTGGAGAATGATTCACAATGAGAAATGCGGTAATGCTGCAGAAAAGTTTTCTTGAACAAAGTACACCAAAGGAGTGATACACTAGTGAGGCAAAAACACAAACACAAGGAGTTCATAGTTTAGGAATTTTAATTTTCAGCAAAATTTTCATTCTATTCAATTGAGTTGTAATTGCAAAACTCTTTATCATTAGTGGAATAATTCAAAACGTGTAGACGGTAAAGTGTTCCTAAGGTCCTTGGTGCCAAAGAACTTCACCTTAGGACTACGTTAGCTTTAAGTTTTCAAGCATTAGTTTTATTTCTTTTTATTTCTTTCCAATTGTGCAAACCGACTAGTTTCATTCTGTGCATTGAGTCGCCTTCGTTTGTGACTTAGTGGACTCATTGTAAGAACGACTGGAAAGGTCCATTGGGCAAGGCTCTGGCAAGGAAAGTCTTGGTACTTAAGTCGTCCTAGTGACGCACCTCACTTTCTTAGGAGACCCCCTAGTGTGCTATACTAGTTTGTCTTATCTTGAGAGCACTTCTTCGCAAAATTTAAGATGTCTCAACATTCCTTTCACCATAGTGGCAATGAGTCTCAAGACAATACATCAGATTTTCAAAAAAAAATTTGGAAGAACTTCGGATTATGAAAATAAACACTAATGTACAATTTGCTATTATAGCGGAAGAGTTAAAGACCTTAAAGAAGAAGGATCACGAGTATAAATCGAAAACTAGTTCATCAAAAAAATATTATTATTCTGATAGTGAGGATGAAAAACCCGAGTGGAATAGCATGAGAGCAACTGATCACTATCAGCCTGACCCTTATCACCACCCCAAGAAAGAAAGAAAACCTAAAGAAACTAAAGTAAATATTCCCCATTTTCATGGTACTAATGATATAGATACATTCTTGGATTGGGAAATGAAGGTGGAACAATTGTTTGAGTGTTTTAATGTGAGTGAAGAAAGGAAAGTTCCCCTAGCTACTTTTAATTTCCAAGGTCATGCATTGCATTGGTGGACTGCCTTAGTAAGGGATAGACTTCTTCATCATGAACCAGTTATAGCATATTGGAATGATCTTAAGAGTGCCCTTAGAAGAAGACATATTCCTTCATTCTATCATAGTGAACTCATGGACAAACTTCATAGGCTTAATCAGAAAAAAACATAAGTATTGAACAGTATAGGCAGAAAATGGAATTGTATATGATTAGGGCAGGAATTAGAGAACATGAAAATGTAACTGTGGCTAGATTTTTAAGTGGATTGATTCTAGAAATAAGAGATAAAATAGAACTTCTCCCTTATAGGGATTTCCATGACTTAGTGCAAATTTGTATAAAGGTTGAACAACAAGTTTTGAGAAAAGGCACAAGTCGAAGTTTCTACTCTAACTCTTATTCCAAGACTAAGTATGAGAGGGAGGGAAAATCTTTAAGCGAAAAACCAAGAGAGAATCCCACTAAAGCCATAGTTCAAGAGAGAAGAGGAGAAGAAGAAGATAGAAAGAATAAAAAGACTAGAAAAACATCTAGCTCACTTAGGTTATGAACTTAAAGGGATAGAGCTTATAGAAGAAAAATTAAATAGAATGAATCACAAGGAAAAAGAGAGAAAAGAAAAAGAGCGGAAAGAAAGACGAGAGAAGAAAGAACAAGAAAGACAAGACAAATGTTTGTCTAGAGCTGAACCAAACATTGATATAAAATCCTCTTCTTTAGAACCATCTTGTGAGAAGTTGAGTGAACCTTTGTCTGGAGCTGAAATAGATGTTGACTCCTCTTCCATAGAAAAATCTTGTGAGGAGTTAGTTGAAGAGAAACCATTGTCTAGGGATATGGACACCAACTCCTGTTACACAAAAAAATTTAGTGAGGATATATTTGTAGAAAAATCTTTGTTTGGAGCTGAGCTAGACATTGGCACAAAAACCTCACTCATAGAGAAACCTTGTGAATTGCTTGAAATTAAACAAGAAGATTAAAATATTAGGCAATTTCACAGGGTAGAAAAATATTCAAAATTTAAAAATAAAAGTATCCTTCAGATTATTTATTCAGGTTTAACATCAGGTAAAGGGTACATTAACCTGGGAAGACAGGTTCTTTTCATTTGCATTTTTAAACATTATGAGAAAATGTCATTTGTTTTACTATTTTCATGTTTTTATAGGATGATGTTTGATCCTGGAGGAAATTGTGAATAAATCAACAATAATAAAGCTTGTGTCTGTAATACATTGTAAGATCTAAGAACATATCCCTTTCAAGAGGGAGGAGATGATGGAGTACGGCCCAACGACATTAATCAAAGAATAAAGAGGACAAAGAGCCAGAGGGAGAATTAGGAGCTTTCCAGAAGATTGGGCCCATCTCATCTTATTTGGGCTTTTAATCATGTGCTTCAGCCCAAATACAAACATGAAGAAATCCCTTTGGATAAAATAGAGTATTAAGGAGATGTCCTCTCATCTGTATAAATTGTTTAGAATAATTTAGAATAATTTGGGCATTGTATTTGGGCCAAGTAGAATAAATTTGGGTCTTGTATTTGTGGGCCATGTAGTGTAAGTTTGGGCCTTGAGGTCCATAAATAATGTTGGACTTGATCAAGGAGTCCAAGTAGTACAAGGAGCTTTCTTCTTGTGCCACTTGTCACCACCTTGTGAGAGCCTTGGAGTGCAAGCTAGGTTTAGGAAGTTTGTCATAGAAGCTAGGGTTAGAAGCTTGTCTTATAAGCTGGGGTTAGAAGTTTGTCTTATAAGCTAGGGTTAGAAGCTTGTCTTATAAGCTAGGGTTAGAAGCTTGTCTTATAAGCTAGGGTTAGAAGCTTGTCTTATAAGCTAGGATTAGAAGCTTGTCTTATAAGCTAGGGTTTCTAGACCTAGCTTCTTCCATACCCTACCTAGATAGCTTGCATGGGAAGCTAAGTAGCTCATCCTTTCTTCTATAAATAAGAGGTATAGGAACCTCTCTTGTAGACTTGATTTGAGTAATGAAATGCTGCCAAATTTTCAGCACATTGCCTCAAGTTTCATATTGAGTTTCTTCTCCTAGAAGCTCTCTCTTGAAGGTTGGCCTAACCTCCTTCAAGGCTTTCACTATCTTCTTCACCAAAACCATATCAAACTTCCCTTGCACGCTTCCTTCCATGGTGAATTCCTACACATCCATTGCTTCCTCATCACAAAGAGCTCCTTCCATCCAATGTGTTCGGTGCAAATGACTTGAACATGCTCTTCATCCATTGGAGCGTGAGCTACAAGCTAAAGCACCAAGGAGCCTCTCCATCACGGTGGCTGGACCAAACGAAATGGGGGTGCGCGATGAGAAGCGAAGGTAGCAAACAATGAATCTCATTTTTTATTTTTATGTAAAGCCTAATGGATTAAGCTTAAAACATATTTTTTGTATTTTTTGAAAAATGAAGTAACATAAGAGAAATAATAAAAACATAAACTAACTACTTAAAAAAAAGAATCATTTTCTAATTTTATAGTCATTATATTTTTCTATTTTATTTTAATTTTAATATAAAATCTAAGGATTATACTCAAACTACAATATAAAGGTATAAACTAGTTATTTTGAATTTCATTAAAGAGAAAATTATTTCTTTTTTATAATATTTATTTAAAAACTGAATTTCATTTTTTTATCATTAAAGAAAAGTGACGTTAAGACAATACCCTAAGAGCGGACATCACACTGTCACAATTGAAAAGGAAAAGTGACGTTGAGACATTTCTTGGGAGTGGGCCTCACATTGTCACAATTGTAAAGGAAAAGTGAGGTTGAGCCGGTTCCCTAGGAGCGGCCTGATACCGTCTCAACTGAAAAAGAATAGTATGGTTGAGGCCATTCTGTAGGAGCGGACCTCACACTGTCACAACTGAAAATGAAAAGTGAGGTTGAGGTTATTGTTTAAGAGTGGGCCTCACATCGTCACAACTGAAAAAGAAAAGTGAGGTTGAGACCATTCTGTAGGAGTGGGCCTCACACTGTCACACCTGAAAAGGAAAAGTGAGATTGAGACCATTCCCTAGGAGCGAGCCTCACACTATCATAGCTGAAAAGGAAAAGTGAGGCCGAGACCATTCCATAAGAGCGAACCTCACACCATCACAACGGAAAAGTAAAGGTGAAGTTGAGACCATTACCTAGGAGCGGACTATATTGAAAACACAGGGTAAGATATGTTGACGAACACATGTGAACACTGAAATGAATTTTGGAGAAAACAAATTATGTGTGTGTTAATGAGGGTCCATGGATTGATGCATATTTGAGACTCGCTCTATTTTCATTTTTTCTTATTTTTTGTCTGATGTTGACAAAAAATGTTTGTTCTAATGAAGGTGCATGAATGGATGAATGCATGACACTTGTCGCAACCGAGATCACGACGGGAAGATGAAAAACTTTTTAAGATAGGGAGAAGTCGTCACCATGGTTTATTATGGAAAACTATGGAAAAGCCACGGAAAAGAAATGGTCCGTGAAATCGGATTAGTGTTTGAGACTCGGTATTATGTGTAAGGAAGGTGCACCCTACAATGCCCGTCTTAAGACGATACTTTTAATTAAATGAATAAAATAACTCTGGTCTTTTAGAATGTTTATTTTTCCCAAAAAAAATGAAACAAAAATGCAAGTAGAACAAAGAAAATATTTTTTACTTTTTATAGCCGACAAGGATTCACCTTGCTCCTACGTATTTTCATTCATAATAAAAAAAATCAAGGATCACATAATTCTACAAAGAAAACTTGTTTGTTAGGTTGATATTTTTAATTTTTGAAATTTTCATATTTTTATTTTTAGAGTATAAGAACTATTTTTAATTTTTAATTTTTGAAAATTTTGTATTTTTAATTTTTAGAAATTTGATATTTAAAAAAATTGACATTTATTTCCAAAGTTTCATATTAAATATCGCATGATGCGTGTGACCGTTTTTTGAATAATAAAATTAAATACCAGATGACAAGTGTGACCATGCAAGTATATAAATTATTTAGAACATGATATCTCTCAAAGGTTATTTCCAACGTTTCGTATTAAACATCACATGACGCGTGTGACCATTTGATATATAAAAGAAAACATTTGAAACAATAAAATTAAATATCAGATCACGTGTGCGCCCATGCAAGTATCTAAAATTGTTAAGAAGTTACAATGGAAAAAAACTTAATTAATTATTTCATAAAATAGATAATGGTGGGTATTTATAAAATCAGTGCAAAATATTTAATAGAAACATTTGGCCAAGTGCATAAACCTAATTATTATTATTTTATTATTTAAAGAAAACTATAACTAAAAATGTGAGAGGTTGTAAAATAAAAGTGGGGTGCATAAAAAAGAAAAAAAAATCAAACATGTTGGGCTAGCAAGATAAGTCAAACTTTTTTTTTTCTTTCAAAATAAGTGGTGTACACACAAACAGACCAGGGGTATATCTGGACCAAACAAAATAGGCCCAAATTTTTGTGTTTTTTCTCTTTTTGTATAAAACGGTGAGGGATACAACCAATAATATTAGGTGTGCCAAATAAATAAAAATAGAATGCAAACAACAAAAATGTTGGGCCAGTAAAATGAATCCAAACTTTCACTTTTTGTTATTGTGTTTTTTTTGAAATGTTGGACCATAAATCTAAATAAAACCACATTTTAATTAGCCAACTTGCACTAAAAATAGAAATTCAATGCACCAAAACCATACCATACACATCATTCTCGCGAAACCCCAAGTTCACATTCTTTATAATGCATGCGAAAAGAGAAAAAAAAAAGAAACAAATTACATGCCTAAACAATATTTTCTATCCTTACAAAATTATTCATATTTAAAAAAAACTACACAACAACAAAAAAGGAAAATAAATAAATAAATACACGCACACACTTTTAAATTAGCTCTACCTTCTTCGATAAAAATACACAGGCACTTGAAATTAAACCTATTTTTAATCCAAAAACAAGCATTGCAATAAGCTAAATCCATGCAAATAAATGCTGCAACAAACTAAACTCATTTTTAAACACAAAAATGTTGTATCAAGTTGAACATATTTGAAAACAAAAACTACAACAAATGTTACCTATTTATACATAAAACGTTGCATTAAATTGAATCCATAAAAGCTTTGCAAGATCATAGTGGTTAGGCTGGTTGCAGCAATGTGGTTGGGAATGGTGGAGAAGGAGTGAGGAATGATTAAGAAAGGAAAAGAGAGGTGCTTGTGAAGATGAAAATGGTGTGACTTTTAAGTGAAGTGGTGTGTGTCTCCCCCTGAGTGTCGTAACCAGTCTCTTTTTATATTGATTGGGAGGGAAAGAAAATAACTTACCAGGTGCGTGGAAAAGTTGGGATGACTGAGATTGGAGAAAAAGGAGGTGTGGGAAAGTTTTTGTAGGTGTGGACGGATAAGAATTAGTGGATGGTGAGAAGTTGTTTTTATTTTCTGTTATTATTTTTTATTTTTTTATTTTTATTTTAAATATTATTTTTATTTTTTATTATTTTTATTTTATTAGAGCGAGAGAAAGCAAAAGTGTGAGTTTGAACGTTGAGAATAATAAAGAAGTGTGAGGAACTACTCTAAAACTAAAAAGTTGTCATATTATTTATTATTATTTTATATTTTATATTTTATATTTTATTTTATTTTATTTTTTTTTCAATTTTTATTATTTTTTCTTTTATTTTTTATTTTTGTTTTTTCTCTGTTTATTATTTTTTATTTTTTATAAAAAAAATTAATGGACCCAAATTATATATATATATATATATATATATATATATTTATTTATTTTTTTAAACAATAAAATCTTAACGAGAGTTATTTTTTATTTTTTGTAATATTTTAAACAAAAGATAAAAAACTCCACCTTTTTATTTTTTTTCCAAAATTAATAATTTTATTTACTCAAACGATATCGAGTATTGACAACACTCACTTTTTCATTTTCTTCATTTTATTCTCCTATTTTTTTCATTCAGTTTTTTGGTACCAACATTTAGAATCAATTATTCCTTTTCTGATCATTGAATTCATGTAAATTTGGTATCAACATTTTTCCTTTAAAACAATGCTTTGATGCATGTGCTTAAATCCATAGGTGGATGAAAAAAGGAAAAAAGATTAAAGATATTTGAAGGAAGTTGGGATTGCGTGACATGACGTGTTGTCCTTGACATGCCTCTTTGAGTGGTGAATACGAACAAAATTGCTCCAACATTGGTGTTTTTACGATTCACACCCTTTTGTTTTTTTTTTTTATTATTAACAGTTTTGGTTTGGTCTAATTTTCAATTTTTTATTTTATTGTTTGCACCCACATAATTTTTATCTCATTCACCCATTTTTGTTTTATGGGCTTGGCCCAATATTTTGGTTTGGCCCTAAGTTTACTTTTGGTATACATTTACTGCTCACGAAGGTGTTAATCGTTCATGGAATGGCAAGGGATGTGAGGAAGTTAGTAGTTATCATGAAACTGTATCTCCTATGCGGAATTAAATTCCCAAGACAAATAAAATAATTAAAAAAGAAATAAATAATAAAAAATAATAAAAATATAAAAGTTTCAAAAAACTAAAAACAGTTCAAATTCTCAAACAAACACACACTTTTAGAAATACGTATGCCCTGATTTTCCATTGTGGATGAAAATTCGTAGGAGTAAGGTCAATCTTTGTTAGGTCCTTTAATTTAGAAATTATTTTTTGTTCTTATTTGTATTTTCATTTCTTATTGTGGGAAAAATAAACATTTAATAAATCACATCCAATTTTACTCATTTGATTAAAGGTATTGTTTAGGACAGGCGTTGTGGGGTTACTAATACCTTCCCCACACATAACCGACTCCCGAGCCCATCTTTATTTTGCAGATCATCCTTTTTCTTTTTCTTGGATTTCCATAATAAATTATGGTGGCGACTCCATCTCTTTCATTTCACTCTCATCTCATTTTCCACATTTTGGGTCACTGTCCGCTGTCGTGATTCAGGTCACGAATGAGTAGGCTAGATGAAGTGTGGATTGCTAGTTTGTAAGGTCGAAAGGAAGAATAAACAATCAGAGTTGATAAAATTTGGGTTGTTGCAGCGTCATATAGAGAAAGTTGTATCCATAATAAAAGGAAAGAATCTGGATGGAACGAATAGAATCTGCCCCAATTTTGATGTACATTGGTGAATATGAGGTATTGATGAAAGGTGATTTAGTTTTTTGTTTATATGATGGATAGAAAGGATTTTCCTAGTATAACTTTTTCTCAATAGGTTTATTCTCAATTGGCTTATTGGTTGATAACAAAACGTCTTATTCTACCACAAGCATTTCAAACATCTTTTTTTTGTTTTGCTCTTTTTTTTTCTTGTTTTTGACTGCATTGTTAGCCATGTCTTGTCGCAAGGTTAAACTTTATGAAAATGTGGCTAGGTGCTGAAAGGTTGTTAAGAAAAAGATATGGAGACTCACAAATATGCATGGGTTTTTGTTTATGATTGTTCTTGGAATAAGATCATAAACCAGGTATTGTATTGGATCAGTCAAGGTCTTTCCTTATGCACATTCTACTCTTTCCATGTTTCCATTTTTCTTTCCTTCTTTTTGTTTTTTTTTTCACCACTTTGTGATATCATTTCCTAACAATCATTTCATTCCTTAATTGATTTCTTCTATTTGACTCTTAGGAGCTTTTAATGTACACATTGAGTTGACTTTCAACGTAATGATGATCCTTGTTTAGGAAAATTTAATATATATATATATATATATATTATTTTTGGCTCATAGAGAGTGTAAGGGATAAATATATTTTTACCTTTTTGGATAAAGAAATATGACTATATATCATTTTGAATCATGATTGCTTTACTTTTAGCAAGATTAACCATTCAAAATTTGATAACCTCCAACATCTGTCACTTTTTTTCTTTTTTTTAAAAAAAAAAATACATCTTTGGTTTGCTTGTTTTACTTGCTTTAATAGATTAAAGATTGACCACTCAATCAACCAAGAGGAAACCAACATTCTTATTTTGCTATTTCAAACAATTATGACACTGACTAGGGCGAATCCTTTCATTTTGGTGATGAGAAAAGGCTAAAGGATTTCAAGCAACATGCATAGAGATGTTTTAATGAAAAATGTGAACATTTACCCCTTATTAAAACATCAAGCTCCGGAATAGCTTATCGTCACTATATTTTTTATTATTCGTTGCAATATCATGAATTCAACATTATTACGAACAAAGGATTCATTGTGCCATGCTTCAATCACTTTCTTTTGCCTTATTATTTTTACTTCATTTATGTTATCATCCCACGACACCCTTTAAGACTTGTCCCAGATAGCAACAAGTACAGATCTTTGGGTGATCTAACGACATTTATTCGACAAGTGTGCATTTTTCCTTATTTCTTTTTAGCTTGAGATTTGATCTTGCTTGCAATTTTGTAACAATATCGCATGAATATCTGATTGTCAAACAAAATCTCACACTAATGAAAATTTGTACTTTGAATAGAAGTCACTGGAATCCTAAAACATCTTGACATGAAAACACTTAAAACAATTCACAAACATGAACTTCAACCAACATTAATTGTGCATTCTCTGTATAATGTCCAAACTTTCCATAGTTGGAGCAGATTTCATCGCCTGTTCACACCACAATTCTTTTTCTCTCTCAGTTGGGCATTTGTCGGGCATATCCTGAAAGAGGATTGTTTTCAACATTAAGTTTGTCCTTTTGGAAGCTTAACCATCCATAATCAATCAAGGATTGCACCTTGCATTTGAATGCCAAACACCTTTTAGTGGAATGGCCAATCACTCCACCATGATAATCACATTTAGCATTTGTGTCATAATTTTTAGGGTATGGCGATTGTAAGGGCTTTCTGAAACATACTACAACTTTGGCATTACGAAGGAGGCTGACAAAAGTTTCGTGTAGGTCACAAGAATGGAAGTAAAATGGACAAACTTCCTATCCTGGTCAGAATTTTTCTTTGGGGACGAGCTCCGTCCTTGACCTTATTGACAAAAGTTATCTTGCACAGGTGGTGCTTGACGAAACCCCGTTGACGAGTCTGTGACTGGTAGACTGGCATGGCGTTAGCAACCTATCTTCCATAATCTCCAGTTTGTTCTTTGCCCCATCAACATTAATGAATGCCCCTTGTACAACAACCTGAGTCACAACATTTGTCTAAGATCCTTCTTCTGCCATCTCGTATAAAACTCTTGGTTGGGAAGTCATTTGAGGCCTGGTGAAAGTAGTCGCTTCGAATGCATTTCCACCTGCAGCGTGAGTGTCTATTGGCATCTGAAGCGACTCCCGTTGGTTTGCATACAAGATGGGGATGCTAACAGGGATAGTGAGTGGCACCCGATTCTGTTCAGAATATTCCTCAAATGTTAGAATATAGGCTAGAGGAAGGCCATATGGGGAAACTAGATACCTTGTCCCCTTGAGTATGATTGTTCTGTATCTATAACAACCTTGGGTGTGTAGTCGGAGGGTAGGAAGTAGTCGCTTCTTCATGTCTTGCCATAGAGGCTTCCCTAGTGCTCTTTGAGGCTGCCAGAGCCTCGAGATTTGGCCAATTTGATCTTTGAGTTGAATGATATCTGCCCTCATCACTTCTTGTGCTTCAATCCAATCTTCCATACTTTTTCGTTTGAGTGGGTCCTATACAGGTGTTGTAGAATCTCTGTCCTTATTGCTTGTTTTTGTTTTTTTTTTCAAGATGAATTAGATGAAGAAATGAATATAACTACACTGGTCAAAAATTACAAAGCTAGGTGAATATTGAGTATGATATTAATGACAATTAACATAGGTTTGAATTGGCAAACTAATCTGAGCCACATGACAAAACAAAAGACGATAGCTTTAATGAAATGAGTAAAACAAGTGTGATTTTTTTAAATATTTATTTTTCAAAAAAGAAACAAAAATGCAAGTAAAAACAAACAAAATCTTTTTTTTTTATTTTTGGGACCCGACAAGGGTTGATCTTGGTATGACATATTTACATGATGGAAAATCATGATTCACGTAGTTCTAGATAGAAAATTTGTTTGTTAGGGGTATTTCTAATTTTTTAAATTTTTCATTTTTGAATTTTTATAGATTTGATATTTAAAAGTTTCGTATTTGAAAATTTGATATTTTTATATTTTTTGAAATTTTTGTTAACACTAAAGCTACTATGTGATTTAATGAAGTTAACTCGGACCAAGAATGAAAATCATTTGAAGTTGATCTTGACTAAGGATTTCTGAGTTTTTGCCATAAGGATACAACTTTTGGCCATTTAGCCATAAGGATATGACTTTCGGCCATTTAGCAATAAGGAACGACTTTCGGCCATTCAACCATATGGATACGGCTTTCGGCAATTCAGCCATACAAATTTGGTATTTTGACATATGGCCATTCAGACTAAGGCTTTTGAAAGATATGGCCATACAGTCTTGGCTTTAGGCCAATGCAACCAATTTAGCTAATGCGGTGAATGCAGCCAACTTAGCAACACATAGATGCGGCCATATGGAGATACGACCGTACTGAGATATAGCCATACAGAGATACAACTATACACAGATGCGGTCATTCAGAGATACGACTATGCAGACTTGGCTTTTGGTTATGCTGTCATTTGAAGATGCGGCTATTTAGAGATACAACTATGGACTTGGCTTTAGGTCATTTGTTCTTTCGGTCTGAGGCTTTATGTGTAGGTATGATCTATTGACCTTGAGCAAGCATTTTTTTTTTAAACCATTGGAATGAGCTTCAAAATCTACAAAAACACTTAAACCTGTTTTAAGAAATGCTTAATCATTTTTTGAAAATCTCTTTTACAAGGTGTTTCAAATCATTTATTTTTGAAAGTTTTGCACTAGTTTTGTATTCTTTGTAGGGTTCAAAGGTGTTTTTCTGCAGGGTGTAGAGGGTTTCTTGCAGGGTGCAAGTGTCACTTCACCATTTTTGGCTTTAGGCAACAGTCCAAAAGTGTTTCCTTAAGTCAAAAAATTGTTGCCTAAACCTTAGGCAACATTTTGGCAATAGTTTTGCAGTCATAGGGAATGCATCCATTACCATAGACTATAGGCAACAGTTTTTTCTCTAAGGCAACACTTTTCGCAAAACCGTTGCCTGTGATGCTATATTAGGCAACACTTTTCAGATAACTTTTAGGCAACACTTTTATTGAGACAATAGTTTTTTAAACGTTGCCTATTGTTTAGACAACGTTTTACAAATGTTGCCTATTGTTTAGGCCACACTTATTTACCTGTTGTCTGTTATTTAGACCATAGTTATTTAACTGTTGCCTATTGTTTAAACCACATTTTTCCTATTGTTTAGGCACATTTATTTATCTATTGTCTATTGTTTAGGTCACCTTTATTTATCTATTGTCTATTATTTAGGTCATGTTCATTTACCTGTTGTTTATTGTTTAAACCATATCTATTTATATGTTGCCTTTGCTTAACTATTCAAATTATATATTTATTCTATATTTATAATAACTTTTAAAATTTAATTATTCATTTATTTATATTGTTTAACTATTGAAATTAATTTTTTTAAAATTTACAATTAGTTTTAAATTTTAATTATTTATTTATTTATAATATTTTGAAAGTCGGAGGATATAAATATAATATTTTCAAATAAACAATGTAAACATACTAATTGAATAAATAATTATATGAATAAAAACAAAATAAGGATAGTAAGTGTTAGTATTCTCACAATACTAAATGAATTTGATGAAGCCATACAAGACAAGTTCAGCTAAGCAATGACAACAAGCAAGCAATTGGATTTTGGTCTTGATTTGGTGTGAGTGTGTTCGAGATTGATTGGCAAAGAACCTTGACATAAGTGAAGAAGGAATCCAGTAACACATGGTCAAAGTGATTCAATCAAA
>Ga0099825_1001971_pt1 | contig 26830 bp, 7 predicted proteins | sample SiratroredBW_FD_76838 | JGI IMG/M metagenome (GOLD analysis project Ga0099825, IMG submission 76838) | Root nodule microbial communities of legume samples collected from California, USA - Siratro red BW | ecosystem: Host-associated > Plants > Roots > Nodule | place: USA: California | collected... | reverse complement strand
TAAATAATTAATAACTATACCATTGTTTCCTTATATTTATCAGTGAAAGAATCACTTAAAGTTGTTCATAACAGATATCCCTGTCCAAATTTTTATGAAATAAATATTATATTAAATCAACCAAATGTATACCGTAAACGATAGCCTTATTTTTTTTTAATTCCTCTTAAAATTTATTGTCTTGAATTTTTTATTCTCCAACTATACATATAGAGTCTTGTTGACAAGACAGTGAGACACTCATTTTATAAAGATATGTACAAAATGTTAGAAATTGTCCTTTCATGTAATAATTTTTTATTTTTTATTTTTAACTATAATGTCTTAGGGACTTTATTACTAAATTATATTTTTCATTGCCTATAATATGGATGACCTAGTAAACTTTTTAAAATACTATTCCTATGTAAAATCAAACTCTCAAAAAGTATAAAATATTAATGTGAAATTAAAAACAATATTTATTAAAAATGAGAAGGAATGATTCATAACTAAAAATATATATTTTTTAATAATATTTAATATACTTGATATTTTATAAAAATATCTAACAGCACTTCTAATTTGATTATTATATCAAGTATTATAGGAAGTATTATATGAAATTTGGGGTTTTGTTAAAAATATGAAATTTGTTTTTTAAATAGAGTAGTCTACATTAACTTTAAAATTTCATTTAACTACAAATTATTAATTTATAAAAAAATAGACCAACAAATTAACTCATTTTAAATCATTTAAACTTAATACTTAATAGTAATAATAAATAAGTGTGTGCATGAAAAACAGATATTGATTTCTTGAGAGATTTCTAAAAAATAATGTAAAATTGGCAATGTTCTTACATATAATGGGACAACAGTGAAGGTATATCCTTCTTTTAAGGCTTTAGGAGTGAATTAAAAAAGTTATTAATGTCTTAAAAGAAAAATAAATAATATAGAAAGAAAGATAAAAGAAAGAATATGCGTATGATAATAATTCGCAACATATATTTGTAATCCAACTCAAACATACGTCTCCTAAATCTTAGGTTCCATATTTAACAAGATATTGGTTTCTTGGGAGATTTCTAAGAAATAATGTAAAATTAGCAATGTTCTTACATATAATAGGAAAACAGTGAAGGTATAACCTTTTTTTCAAGGCTTTGAATAAAAAAGTTATTAATGTGTGAAAAGAAAAATAAATAAGATAGAAAGAAAGATAAAAGAAAGAATATATGTACGATAATAATTTAAGCTTTTCCTAAATCTTAGGTTCCATATTTCATAATCATACAAATTTTGTAGCATTTCATCTCTTAGAATTAGAAACATTTGAAAGTTTAAAAGTTTAATTTTTCTTTATATTTACATCAAGATTGCTACAAATAAATATATACATAACAGGCAGGTGCAATAAACATAATATACCAGTAACCAACCAAAATCAATATAATGACATAAACAGTGTAAATAATATATATTGCAGTTTTGTCCAAACAGAAAGGTTGAACAGTGTAGATAATATATATTACTCTTACTAGGTTTACTTAGGTGAAGGATGGAAAATAATCCCCACGGAAATGTATGCCCAGACAGACATGAATGTACTTAGACAACTCTAAAATAGAAAATGACACTTCACTGCGACCTTTCTCAGTGTCTTACTCCGAAACCCTAATCTCCTCTCATAATTACTGTCGATATTTCTCTAAAAATTAATAGCAACTTACATTTTTTTTTTCTTTGAAAAATTTACATGTGGTGTCTCTCTCCTTCTTTCACATCCCCACCCATAGCTTGCTCCTCCCTCCATGTGCACCTTCAGTCACAAAATCACACACAGATGAAATCAATCAACCAAGAACAGTAACAAAATCGAACCCAAAACAAAACCCACAAGCCCATCAGCTATATCAAGGCTGGACATGGTAATGGCATCATATCACACACATCTACAGATAATATCACTCTCGATCTCTTCCACACACACTGTCGAGAAAGAGATCAGCGTAGTAACGATACTTCAGTGACTTTACTTTCTCTTCTCACTTGCTAATACCACTATATATGGTTGCGGTTTAAGCTATATATTTATATTTCTGAGGTTTTGGGGGTAAGATTTATAAGATTTATGAGGTTTGTGTTGGTTTGTGGCCGAGGCGGAGCTCTAGATCAAGCTCTTCGAGGTGGCCGGTAGCGAAAGAGGAAGAAGTTGCCGATTGTTCCACTTTGCTAGAGTTATTATAGCAGAAAGAGGGAACAGTAGCAGGGTTGATCCCAGTTGAGGGTGCAGTGGGAAAATTAAAGGGAGTTTGCATCAGAAAGTTGTTTGAAGGATAGGAGGAGATAGAGAGAAAAGTGGAGGGAGAGGGAGAAGGAGAAGGGGCATTGGCGGTGGGGGAATTAGGGAAGGGTGGTGCACTAGGGCTTGGTGGCAAGTGGTAGAGGAGGCATAAGCCAGCATTTGCAACAAGGTCTTGAGGAGGGATGTTGATGTAGGGTGAAGAAGTGGGGAGAGAGGAGGTGGTGGTGGAGGAAGGAGGGGGTTGGTGGAGGCGTGCACGGTCACGGCGGTGGACGTTCATGTGGCCGCCGAGAGCTTGGGCGGAGCGGAACTCCCTTCTGCAGTAGGTGCAGGTGTAGGACCTTGGAGGCCATGTGGTTCCCATGATGTTCCTTGTGTCTTCTGCAAAAGCTCTGACCTCCCAGGAGTCATCATCATCTTCTTGGTGCTGCAGTTGTTCCCTAGGATTCCACATCCAAGAGGAGGGAGTTGTGGTGGTGGTGGTGTTAGGGTTTGGTTGAGTTTGTTGGTTTTTGGGGTGTTGGGATTGTGATAATTTTTGGATCTGGGGCATGGAGACTAGGCCAATCTCTGGAGCCATGGTACAGTCACTGACATTTAAGATAGATGGAAAGATAAAAGAGGTGGACAAGGAGGGATGGGGATGAAATTTGAGGAAAATTAAAAGCAAATTAAATTGGTTAAATAGGGGAATGGGGTAATTAAGCAGCTGGATCAGGACAAAACTAAGCTTTAAAACATCAAATCGAATGTATCACCAATGTTTGAAGTAACCAGTTGGAACATAGTGAGATTGACATTGTAGTAGTAGATTAATTTATTATTGTCCACACAACTGGTTTTTACCTTTGCTATGGACAATTTCTATTCCTTTGGCTTCTACGCCACACAAATATCTCAAGCAGAATGTACTGCATTTCTTTTTAATCTTTAATCCTCTTCCTTCCCACTGTTTGTCTCAGATGCTAACCAAGACGTATATAAGTTGGCGTCATAACTTCAAATTCTTAAATTTCTGAAATGAAAGGGATATTACAATCATCATGCCACGGAAACCAGAGCAGAAATAAAGCAGATCGTGTTTTTATATGGGTTTAACTCTTATGAAGTTTTTATACTGTGAACAATAATAAACAGTCATTGTTAGAAATTTTTTTAAATAATCCATAAAAATTACTTTTCATGTTAAATTTATTTATTGAAACTTTAAAAATTACATATTTCAAGCAAGTCCAAAGACTGCCGTCTTTATATTCGAAAATCGAAAATATAAAACATATCATTTTAGTCTTTCTCTTAAGAAATATTCAATCTATGAAAAATAAATTATTTGACATTTTTATTTTTCAGGACAAGAACATTTATTTTCATTTAAAAAGAATAATATAACCAATCATGATTTCTTAAGAATGTTGTACTTGTGACAGTAAGTTGTCAATTAAAATTTAAATTAGGTTTATACCAATCGAAGGATTATTATTAATGAATATATTTTCATCTTAATTTAAAAAAAAAATCATTAAGGCTGTAAAACACTTGAATGAAAAAGATCAAAACAACGAAAATATTTACATTGTTTCGTATATATTTTTTAAAATTTGAATTGTAATTATAAATTAAATTGAACTGATCTAGTGTCTTCGTAATCATGATTTAGGAGTTATTTAGAATGTGATATTTATTAATTACGTAATTAAGTTCTAATTTTGATTAGAAAATATTGGTTAAAGGTGTTGCCTTGGGATCTCGAGTATTTCACTGTTTAATGAATTAGTAACACAGCGTATGAAAAAGTAAATCAACAATGAAGAATATAATTTCTGAAGAGGCTACTTTTGGTTGCATGTAGGTAAATCAGAAAATGTTAAGATTGCATATTGCCTTTAGTGGACAACACATAATCAAATCTCACACAACAACTGAGACATTCCATCGGAATCTTACAAAATTTGTATATATCCTGCATTCAGATAGAGGTATGAACTAAACTTTTTCGCCGCTCTGACATGCGTAATATTTTGCTGATGTATTTGTAGCTCTCTCCTTTTAAGGAGAATTTACTAGTTTATGTTTACATAAAATAATCAAATTCATGTTGATCTTAAATCACATCATATTGGTGATGAAGATATACCTTCTGAGTGAAAACGTTAGTGTTCAGAGGTATCGCTTTCCCCACTTCCAATGTTCCAATCACTCACAACCCCTTAATTGATGCTATGTATCTTCACTATGTTGTGAACTCTGAGATATGATCTAATGTTGAAAACAATTTCACATATTTGATTTTTTCAACCAATCTGCTATAGAACGCCCTCTCACCTGTAATTTACCTTAATTTGTTTGGTAGTAAAACAAAACAAAACAAAAATATTTAAAAGAATTATTTGAAAATACTTAATTCCATTATAAGCCTGTTCAAGAAAGCAATTCTTTCATAAACACAAAAATAAATTTATAAATTTTACTGTAGATTTTATTATTTTTATTATTATTTTAATACATGTTGAATTTTTTTTTACTTATATATGTGTGTGCATGCAGTGTACTGTGTCTGCATGCAAGTTTTGCTCAACTATGTGCTGTGCTGCTATGACTTTGGTGAGACACAAAACGCAGAAGTCATAACAGCCTTTCAAATATATATTAAAATAATTAGGAAACATAAACATTATTTTATATCTTACAATGATTATGATTGGAGAATGAAGATGAGACTAAAAAATTACCTATGTACTATTTTCTTGTTCCGTTTCTTATTTAATAAAAAAAAAAACTGATATTTATAAAAGACAGGGAACCTTTTTGTCTGCTTGTCTTTATATACGGAGGAATAAAGTAAATGAATCATTTTGTAAAATAATTAAAGAGCAACACTAATGCTCTCTTTTGTAGGTTTTTCCTTGTCAACACGCAACTGCCCCAGCAGAAAAACCTTTAAGGATTGAAATCAGAAGTACACTAATAAATTATGAACACGAACACTTAATGAAGAAATTAACATTCACATAGCTTTCTTCGCCTACGAACAAACCAAGAAACACCCTCATACGTTGTAGTGTCATTGTTTATGTCGTCCTACTACTCCATGCCACTAAATTCCCAGACAGACATGAAACCTTAATTTATAGTTCACTTGCACTACAACTCAATATGTTACGTTGTAATTAAATAAACAATTGCATATCCTACTTCTAAAACGCTACGTTATAATGCACTTGAAAGCAAGGTTCAATTTCTTTCACTGTCTGTAAGTCTAGTGAGTAACGAATTGTTTGGATATTTGAATTAAAAAACCATGTCACTGTCTTTATCGGATTATTAGCCTTATCATTCCAGAGTATATTCCTCGTGGCTGGTGTCATAAATTCCCAGCTCTCATCGCTTGTTTTGCACTTCGATGAGTATGTGATATCATACTACTAATCCAATAAAAGACAACGATAAAGGTCCCTCAGAAAGAAGACAAAAGGAGAAGGAAGGAAACAGATCTTGGAAAGTTGCATGACAACAAATCTTGCATAAGTCTCTGTCAAATTAATTAACTAATCTGTAGTAAAGAATAACTTCAAACTAATCTTGCACTCGGTTAGTATACAACTTCATCTTTGAACTGATTTTTTCTATCCAATTTATCACAATCGATACTATTACTTGTTACTGTATATTTCTGTTCCTGTTAAATTACAATAGTATGATCTTTTCTCTGATTCATAATTAGGGTGTAAAATGGTTAAAAATAAGTAAAAAAAAAAAAAATTAAAACAACATTAATATTTATCTCCATAAGTTACCCGAATGACGTAAGACAGTTCTCCCTTTTTCTCCTGAATTTTATATATCAAAAAGGGAAAAATAATTATTGATACATTTAATTTCTTAATAGAAAAATAAATTAAAAATCTCTCTTTTAAAAATGGACAAATAAAAATTTAGTTAATCATTTGGTATCATAATTACACAAATTATTCACTTTAGTCTAGTAGTTAAAATAATCTTAGTCTAGTTCATACTTATACTATTTCTAATTTTTTTAGTACTTGAACTTGAGCTCACGAGTATAATAAATTTAATTTAAAGATTATAAAATAAATATCGTTTGACATTAATATAGAGTTTAATTAATTTCAAATAGATTTTTTTATAAGCGAAAAACTATTTGTAGTGGTAGTATTTAGGTTCTTACAACCAATATATATATGTACAACCTATAAAGTTATATAAAAGAAATTATATATTCTACTCTAAACAAGGAACACTTGTCAATTATCATCTACGTATAAACTTTAATCATAAAACCCAAAACAGAATATACAGAAATATTTGATTACTCCTTGTAAATTTCAAATGGGTTTAATTTAATTCATATTAATAATTTAAATTTTACATAGAAAATAAACTACATTACATCATATCGAAGATAGACAATTGAATAAGTAAATCACCAAACAACTTATTAAAACCAGTATAGGATACTTTCATTGTACCATGGTAATTGAAAATAAAACACGAGTTTAATGAAATTATCTCTTCATTTGATTCCTACAAACATTGTCATTACTAATAACATTAGAATAACATGTAATTACTTAATTTTTCTTGACTAACAGTTTATAAATGCTTTTTCAAAGGTAAACTTTTAAGTTTGGAAAATATACATTGGTCCCAAGGGGATTTTGAAATTTAGCGTGAGTAATTTGTACAAGTCCATGTATCTTGGTCACCGGTTTGAAGTCTCAATATCCTACTAACTTTTGGACCCAAACTATTAAAACCCCTTATTTAAGAAATTGTTCTTTTAATGAAAATATGTTTGACATTCCCACAAAGTAAGGAAACATTTTTTTTATTCCAAAATAGACAATGGAATCATTTCAATTGTGTATTTCAACACAAATTTATCAAAATGACGAACAAAATCACATTGTTATTATATTATATAAAAAGAAACACATTTTTATACTATGTTATGCTAATTGAAGGTTAAATATAACATCTTCTATTGGTGACACACTAAAACTAACCTTGTGAGCATGCTTTAACTCATTGTCCTTGGAGGGTGCAATCTAATACTATTGTTATCTTGGTAGTATTGAAATACTAAAACATGTGATTTTTGTGTATGCTATACGATGTGTTTATTTTACTTTGTCACATCTGTTAGCCTAAACTTGTCTTTTGCCTTTCAAAATAAATATTGACAAAATCTTATTAAAATATATAATAAAGGTATGTTTGATTATGCATTTGGACAAAAAGAAAATTTCAAAATACACAACAAAAACGTACTATTACTCAAAATGCGCCAATGAAAACTTGTGTCCATTGTGTTGTTAAATGCTTGGGATACATTTGTAAAAGCAAATTTCTTAAAAAATGGGGGGATTTTAGTGCATGCAATTTGCCAAATGGGCTTTTAAGTGAATTGGATTTTGTACTGCAGCGTTGTTTGGTTCTCGGATGTTGGCAGTTACTTCCTACACTAAACAAATTATGACCTGCACTTACAATTCTTTTAAAATTTCACAAATGTTCTTAATACTTTTATTTTGAAAGCAGTGTTTTACCGATTTTTCATATCAAACAAACTGAAGTTCATTATATGCACTTCAGTGATAAGAAGCGTGTAACAATTTTATTATGCACATTGCTTCTAAAATTAAAATTCAAGGGTACTCTTGGAATTTAGAAAATAATTGTAACTGCAGGTCATAATTTATACAGTGCAGGAAGCAACTGCCTCGGATGTTTTCTTTGCTGTGCTTTTATGTTTTTGCCTTTGGGCTTTTTACACTGTATGTTTCCTTACTCTTTGGGCAGGTTGTTTAAATCTTGTAGAAGTCCAATTTTTGACCAAATTTGATAATAAAGATGTTTAAACACATTCATACTTTTCATATTAAGAAATACTTTGAATTTAATAGACATGTGTAGTGTAAAATGAAGTGCATAATGAGTTCAGTTTCTTGAGCCTAATTAATTAACTATTTTCTAATTAAATATAAAAATATTGTTACATGTGCCAACAGATAAACGATGTAAAGAAACCGCAAATTGAGAAGGTCTACCAATATGAATTATGATTGTTAAACGACAATGTGTTGTCATTATCACCACGAGGTCCACTGTTTGATGATGTATCCATGTTTTCCTTTAATCTTTTGTTTTTAATGGTGCTTAGCACTTTTTTAATAAACCACGGAGAACTACCAAGAGAAATAAAATTTTTAAAGTGTGGTCCCTTTCTCGGAAAGAACAAGGAACATTAGATTATTAATTTATGTTGTTAACAAGTTGGCCATTAATGTGTTACAATGAAGCAGACTTTTCTTCCAAATGATGGCCTGGACTGGACTATGTTTGACAATTTAATTAATAGGTTCTGTATTTGGATTTGTTTTTACAGTTGCACATATGGATCATTGCCCTTTCGATTTACAATTAATCTTGTTTTGCATTTCAACTTTAAAGTTATTAATCTCTTTCACATTTTCAAAAGACTACCACTTTTCATAATCTCAAAATGATTAACACTCTGTATCGTTTAATTTTTTTTTCTCTTAATTGAGTGAAGTGGTTATTATCTTATCCTATTAATTACTTGTTTTATTTCATATAATTAGTGGAAAATATTATTAAACTAAATTAAAAAATATAAAACTTTTGAATATTTAATATATCATAAAAATTTAATAAAATGTTTAATAAAGATTTAATTGAAAATACTTAAACTTATTAAAGACTTAAAATTTAATTAAGTAAAAAAGATTAAATTTATTAAAGACTCAAAATTTAATTAAGTAAAAGAGATTAAACTAAATTACTAATTACGCATAGATATGTTTTTTTTTTAATTACAAAAGGCAAGATGATTTATATGTTAGCTTTGCATATATAAATATTCAATTAGTCAGCTTATTTCTTTTCTCTGCTATTATAATACAACATTGAATACTTATGTTAGGCAATTTTATAATGATTTATCCAAAAGAGGAAATATCCTAGGTAGGCATGTCATTTCTATCATTCCAACAATGATCAAGACAGGAAACACATATAATAAAATAGTAACTACGGCTTATTATATGTCTTTTTATATAGAAAGTTTACTCTTAAAAGAGTTAATATATGACATACTAGATTCATTGAGTTATATGACATATAATTAACATATTAACTATATGTTGGATAGATAAATCAGTTCTTGACTAATTATATCTAGGACATTTTAATTAAGGCTACCCATTTCAAGATAATAGGAATCAATTCCAGGAACTCAGTACAATGAAACCCAGGAACAAGGACTCGCTTCGAATATTTGGATATAGATAATCTCAAACCATGTTAGAGAAACCTATATTGAAACATTTTTAAAGTTTTACTTGCCTAAATTATTGAAGTATCATTTATCTTGTGTTAATTCTTAAATGTAACTAAAAGAATTAAAGCATAGATAAACCCTCGGATTTAAATGTGTTATAAGGTTAAGTTAATACCTATTTGGCTTCCGGACACTGATTACGAAACTGATGTTAACCTTTGACATTATAAATTATAATAACATGATGTTTGATTTACATTATTATTAGAAAAGGACAATTATGTGTATGAACTGGCATTAGAGATAACATTTGCTTTGAAAAACCCAAAAAAAGATTAGTTTAATGATTCGTTTGCCTTGTTAATTAAAGCCATGACCCACTCAATGTAAGTTGAGTTGTAGCCACTGTCATAATCTTCAATAATTAAATGAAAAGAAATGGTATTAAATGAACAGGTAATACACCTAAGCATAAAACTATAGATAGCACTTTTACATATTTGAAAGGATCATATATTTGGTGACCTTTTTGTTTTTCTTTCACCACTTGAGTAAAGCTAACGTACGAAAATAAATAATATTAGATAAATAGTACTGCTTGACTTTTCACTTCATGTTTCTTCTTATTACCCCAAAAAACTAAAATGACACCGTACCAGTTAATTACAATGGTTAAAAAAAAAAAAGATTAAAACCTAAAGCATGATTGTGTTTCATCATCCATTTTCTTCCTTCAATCATACCCTTTGAATATCTTTTGTGGTTCTACTGGTTTAATGCTTTCAAACCTTTATCATTTAATTTGTAAAACAATATTTGTTAAGGCATCCTGAAGCTTGTGTTCACAATGTTCATGATGTTATTCAGATAGAGTATGGATCAATACCAGCCCCTTTCATGCATATATCGCAGAGCACAAACATCATTATCCTCAAAAAGTGGTTTCATCTAAATTTGTCGTTGGTAAAGTGAACAATTCATCTACGTGTATATGGGCTTGACATGAACTTTGACAATGGCTGATATGACAAAATAGAAGAGTTGAGAGAGGGGATTTGGTGGTAATGGACCTTCCAAGGATGGATTAAAATTAGAACAGTCCAATCATCATGTCAAGGGTGGTGGTGGTGGTTGTTTAATTTCCATTTTTTCTCTCATTGATTTCTTCTACAGTTTATGATAAGGAAACAATCTTCTTCCTCGTCCTCTTTTTTGTCTTCATTGTTGGAAGGTCACAATTGAGCGTGACTGAATCACAATTAAGGAAAGCCTAAATTTCAGGAAATTTCCTTTCCTAATTCCTATTCCTCAAATTTACCTCTTTCTACGTTATTCATATAGTTATACACACAACTATATCTCCCATGTTGCAAAAGGTATAGTTTGGTGGAAGGAGAAAAGTCTCTTCCGCTCAAAAAAGTGTTAGAAAAACGAAATATTAGCCACCAAAAAAGTGTTTGATTAGTTTCAATATTGAAATTTTCTTAAATCCTTCTGAAGAATGAGAATATTTTAACATTTTAAGTTATTATACCATTTGAGATTAAGTTTATTAAAGTTTTTAAATTCTATGGAGATCTGAAAAAAAAAAAAATGAAGCAATTTCACCATATCTTGGATGCGAACAGTTGATACTAAAGATGTTACTGTGAAGTTATAAAAGGAAAGAAAAACACTTTCTCAACAACCAGAGAGTAATCAAACAAAAGTCTCCACTGGGTAACATCAATGTACGTGAGAAAGAAAATAGATTGGAACCCTAGTTTGGATGATACGTGACACCTGAGATAGCAGTATTCCAACTAATTGAGTCATGGCGATGAGAGGGAAAGATTAGGTGTGTGTATGAGGAGCAAATCTGCTAAAGGATTATTGTCATAGTTTCCACACACAAAGAACTTTTCCTGGTACACATAATCACTGATGCTTTATTTAGATATTGACACAAAAATGAGCAAAGATGAAAAACGACAAAACAGACACATTCTCTTAGACTTTTTCTTCGTGTGATCTCCAATGAAAAATTGAGTTTCACCTCATGTTATCCCATAACATGCTTCGTATATATATATTTTTATTTAGAATTTCTTAATGAAGTAAATATGTAAACAAGTGATAATAATATAGTAAAATTAAATCATCTCAAATATTATCAAATACCAATCCTTTCACAAATAAAATATTCTTCTTCTTCTTCTTTTTATTTATAATTTATAGATTATAATTCTTATTCCTCTTCGAAGTAATAAGAAATGAGAATAACTATGACAAAATATTTAATACAAATACATATTTAGAATCTAAATTCGAAATCATTAATTAAAACCTAAAAACTACTTTATATCAATTAATTCACACATTCAACAGTAACCCTCTTTATTTTGAAATTTAAATTTTATGAAATCAAATATCTAAAAGCCTTTAACTTTTCTTCCTATCCATCTCCCTTTCGCGTGTTTATTTTTAGCACAATTAGGAAGTACGAAGCTATCTCAGAAGTACCAAAATTGGACACATGCTTTTGGATGTTCTTGGCTATAATTATTAGTTACATCTTATCGATATAAAATAAAAGTATGATTACACCTATGTATGCATCTGATATCGTGTCTCGACTAGATACTTGTAAGAATGTGATATATAATATAATTTGTTTTTTTGAACAACCAATTTAATTAATCATGTGTTCCTTTAAGTAGTTTTTTTTTTTTTTTCTTCATGAGAGTACATATTATAAATTCATTTAGTTATATTAGTTGTTTTTACCAAATTTTTACATAAAACATAACATTTCCTACAAATAGATTCTACTTTCCTAACTTATATACCATGTATACAAAATCTTCACCGCTCCACTCATTAAAGTAAAAGTAAATTTTTCTAAAAGGATCATTACGAGAATGGGTAAATTTTGTCCCCTGTATTTTGTGGTGTAATCACGTAAAACATAAGGGAAAATGTGGAAGAACAGCTTGAACCATTCGAATGGATGTATATTGATTGATTGATACTTAATCTCTTCGTTGGTAAATTGTCGTTTCAGGAAATGGAAACGGCAATTATGTGAAAGTCAGATTCACTTTTGGCAACAGTGAGAGGGGAAGGTGGAAAATGGATTCCTAGGAAACCTTTTTGCTACTCTGTATATTTCATGTCTCAATTTGGCTAATTATTATTGATTTACTGTACTTAATAAAGCCATATTTTTTTTTTAACAGCACTTAACAAAGCCATATGCTTTTAGTGCATAGTAATTATCAGGATTAATGTACATAATTTTAATATATCTAAGAATTAAAAGCGAAATAACGTTTAATTTTTTTTAATATTTTCAAAGACATTTTCGTATAAAAAAATTATAAATATTGATAAAACAATAATTACAGCACTATAAAAAATATGAAATAAAAAATATGAAAAATTTATTACACACGTAATAAATAAAATATATTATTTTAATAATAAAATGAATATATCAAGTTAACTGACAATAATAATTCATTAAATTAATATACAAGTTTGAAAACATAAAAAAAAAAAAAAACTGCCTTTAAAGGACTAAATGAATCATTAACTGTTTAAATTAAATAATTAGATGAAATAAATAATTCAGTTACAGAATAATTAATTCTATTAATAAATATTATCATTAACTTATTAAGCTACAAAAAGCTACAAAATACTTTTGTGTATATTGTCTAAATTCTAAGACTAACTTGAGTTTACCACCGATTTCGTAAACATAAACCTTAGGTTCATACTAAAATATATTTATTATGATATAAAGTTTATGATATAAGGAGTAGGAATGAATTCCAAAGAAGAGAAGAGAAGTTGATATCCAGTTTAGCAAATAATAATATAAAATATTTAGATAAAAAGAAACGACCTTGTTTTTGTAAATGAGATATTCGATGAACATAAAATACTTTAAAGTATTTATTTCTTTCTTGAATAAAACTAAAAGATAAATCTTTCAATCAACTATTTATTGAATAAAATTAATTCAATTTTTTAATGAAATTGAATTAAATTCAAGCTCATAATTAATGCTAAAACCTATTATAAAGTTTGTTGGAATTACTCTCATTTTTCATACATTCAATCTTGATGTGAGAAGAGTGTTCTGGATATACTAATTATATGAGTAAAATAAAAATTTCCAGTAATTCATAAAAATAGTTTCTTAATTATTAATTTACAAATCAACCCAAACTAATCTAAACTTCATCTGTCAGACTAATTTTTTTAAGGAAGAGTATGAGGTTAGATTGTGCAGATGGAACCCACAACGACACTACAGCTCTCCCAAGCTTGCATCATTCCACCCTCTCTCTTAATTTTAATTATTAATTAATAGTTGTAATTACAATTTTGTAGTGGAGTTAGTGACTTTCGTGGCTGCGATTAAAGTTTCCAAGTAAACCCAATCAATCTAATATATGGTCAACTTAAATTACATAAACCATGGTTGATGTCAACTTCCCCAAGACAAGATCCCCAAATTAATGCAAAAACTGTTCTAGGCTAACCCCATCCACACATTCGATTCATTTAGTATTCTTCTCTTTTTTCTTTTCTATGCCAATACTTTACTGTTCTTAAATAATTTAATAATTTAGTGCCAGTCTAGATGCTTAGAAAATTTTAACGTTCAATAATATATATTTGCATTCAGTGTGAGAACAAAATAAAGAAAAAATTTAAACAAATTCGATATTTACATTGTGAATATTAGATAATTATCACAAATATTATAAACCTAGATATTAAAAATGATAAACGTTGACAATATTACTTTTTGTTAATTGATATAACACTTGTCCAGTTAAAATGAAAAATGGCATATGTAATATATAAAATGTGTTAAAAAAACATTTAATGTTAGATAAATAAGTATTTTATGATATATTTTAAAGTAATTTACATGGCAAAAGACAATGACATAATCACCAGAGATGTCATTGCAATAACTTTCATTTTGTAACTTTTTATAATGGATGCTATATCATAAAAAGTTCCTAATTGATCTGGTTATGAAAGGGAATTAGGATAATTGAATTTTAAGGATAAACAATTTAACATAAGAAGAAAAATGTATTTATTATCCAAATCTATTTGTTGAATAACTATTTGTAATTAAGTTGAGGACATTAATTTATCCAATAATGAATTTAGGATCGCGTAGCACGCACGCTCCGGGAATAGGAGTGACGATCACTTGCAACCTATTCTTCAAATGCCACCATCGTCCTTTCGAACAAGGAAGAGTATCAAAGGTTGAATTTCTCACCCAATTATTAGTATTATTTTACGCCCATTCTTTTGAATTTTTTGTTGTCCAAACATATGACTGCGTTTTAGGTCTTTGTCTCCTTCTCTCTCTCTCTCCCTTGAGCTTCTTCTTCTTCTTCCTCTCCTCTTCCTTTTCTTTCCCTGCACTCCATCCTCCTTCACTCTCTCTGTCAATTCAAATACTCACAACACAAGCTACCTCAACCTCCTTCACTTTCATCCATATATCTTATTTATACCTCTTCCCTTAAAATAACCATAAACAAAACCAAGTGAAAAAGAACAGTTTTGAAAGAGAACACCCTCCTCGTATTACTATTTATTTATATCAACACCCCCAAAAGAATAAACTACCATATTTTATTTCTTTTTCGTTTTCTTCGAATAAAAATTCAATACCTCTCTCTTCCTTTGATGTGTCTATGTCTATGGCTGGTTTGGATTTAGGCACGGCTTCGCGCTTCGTTCAAAGTCTCCAAAGACCAGACTTCAACCACCAGCACGAACCGGAGGAAGACGCCAAACACTCAGACCCTTTCTCGACTGAAGATGGTGAAAAACAAGGCAGTCCCGGCGACGTGGTGGGGCGGCGGCCCAGAGGGCGGCCGCCGGGGTCCAAGAACAAGGCGAAGCCGCCCGTGATCATCACCAGGGAGAGCGCCAACACGCTCCGCGCGCACATCCTCGAGGTGGGCAGCGGCTGCGACGTGTTCGACAGCGTCGCCAGCTACGCGCGGCGGCGGCAGCGCGGGATCTGTATTTTGAGCGGCAGCGGCACCGTAACAAATGTGAGCCTGCGGCAGCCGGCGGCGTCGGGGGCCGTGGTGACTCTTCACGGGAGGTTCGAGATACTGTCGCTGGCGGGATCGTTCCTTCCTCCGCCGGCGCCACCGGGAGCGACAAGTCTGAGCGTTTACCTGGCCGGAGGACAGGGGCAGGTGGTGGGCGGGAGTGTGGTGGGAGAGTTGACCGCGGCGGGGCCGGTGATTGTGATCGCAGCGTCGTTCACCAACGTGGCTTATGAACGGTTACCGTTAGAAGAAGAAGATGAGGAACAGGTTCAGATATCTGGTGGTGCTGGTGTGGGAAATAATAATATTAATATTATTAATAATAACCCTTTTCCTGATCCTTCTTCGGGACTTCCTTTCTTCAGTTTGCCCATGAATGTTCAGTTCCCGGTGGATGGTTGGGCGGGAAACTCAGCTTCACGTTCACCATTTTGATCGCTCCTAAACGGAGTCGTTTTCAACCTTTGGTGGTGTCTCCGACATCTTAATCTAATGTGAGCTTAATTGATATATCATTAGATGCTGCCAATGAAGATGTGCTTTGTTCAATTCAGGTCAGCCGTTTCATGTACTTAACATAAATTTATATGCTGTTTTCTTCCTGTTACGAAGGATGTGTGTTGTTGTAGTTGTGAATTTCTTTAGTTTAAGTCTCACTGGTTTTGAGTTTTCTCTGAGATCCTTCTCTTTTGTGGAGCCATGTACATGATATATGACTGATGTATAATGTCTTGAGTTGTTTCGTTGTTTTTTTTTTTTTTCTTTCAATTTGAGGGATTCAGATTTGAAGCAAGCATGTGCATTAGCTAGTCTCGTGTTTCAAGGGACTTATGTTAAACACGAAGCAATAACTTCCAACTTGTTAACCAGCCATTTTTCCCATCTATTTTTCATAACTTCTTAGTTGGCATCTACTTTCCATTCCATCTCTCAAACACAAGTCGTTAGTATAACGATTTACGATGACATTGTATGTGTAAGTATAGTTAGAATTTTAAGAAAACTACGGTCTTGTTAGATATATATTATGCCCTCCACTTGATTCATTTGTTTAATTCATATTTGCTTAATGATAATCTTAAATGGTTTGGAACAAGTACGGATATGCTATAATTGTGAAGATATAGATTATAAATTGTGGGATTGATTGCATTCTAAGCCCTTTTTCCCGGCCGGAATCGCTCTGATCTTACCATATTTATTGAGTAGCTTGAAGGGGTTAATTACAAGTCCGACCTAATTAATTATTATAATTATCCATAGATCAGCAAATCATAAGTGTTGGTTGGATACGGTAGCTAGGTTTCCGGCGCTGAAGACTAAAATATTGCAAAGTGGTGTGTGAATTATTTGCACTTAATATATATAATATACCTTGCGTTTGCGATTGTTGATTGCGCTCACAGAGTGAACCCTACCACGCTTTGTTCAAACAACTTGTAACAGCTCTTCGTTATCCTCCTAGAATTTGTATTTCATTACACAACATGTATACCTTACTGAAATCCTTGCCTGTGAGGCTCTTGGCTTACCAATACTGTTATCATTTACTCCCTTGGCCTCAACGAGACTTCAACTCAACATGAATACCTCCTTTTCTGTACTTGCTTTGTTATACTGCTAAAATTAATCTTATTCTTTCATTCTTTACATATTACCAGTGGGAGTATATTAACGTATACGTACTTCTTTCTTCTTGTTATTAACTTTTAATTTTGTTAAAAATATATATCTATACATTCTGTAACTTGTTAAAATGTTTTTGTAAAAAATAAATGAATTCTTGTTATCAAATCCTTCTTTTTCTGTGTTTTTCTTTTATTAGAAAAAGAATAAATTTAAATTAGAAATTATTTAAAGTGCTTCAATTCTTTTATAACCAAAGTTCAAAATGGTACAAATACAAGTTAAAACCTCAAAAATCAAGTAAAATAAATAACATCTCAAAACATTCATGCTTTTGATAAAACATTCAAAGAGGATTCTTCTATATCTAAGAGTCGAACTCCTATAGAATAGAAGTTGTTTTTCATCTTGTATGTTTTCTTTTTTATGGAGTGAATTGTCCTCAATCTTAGTGTATAAGATTTCTATAATTTTGATTCTTCTATCTTATTTCTTTTATTGTGTCTTTGTCCTTATGAGACAAAAAATAGTGATTAATAATTAGAGTTAAAAAATTCATCTTCGCTACCAATATCCTCTCACCAGTTATACTCATAATACCTCAACCTAAGTGTTTTTGATAGGTTAAGAAGTTCCCCCAACTCCTGACTTCTCTTTAGAATATGTCACATTTAATATTGAAATATAAGCTGCTTTAATTTCAATTCGAACTCTCTTTCACCCTTCCTCTAGCTGAAAGTACTTACTCGTCGTTTCAATGCCATATTGTCAAGATATCATCTTTGATGAATAAAGTTTGTACAGCAAAAGAATCAAAATACCATGTAATAGTTTGGAGGAATCAGAGTAATTTCATAGTATGAGATCATCATTTTTGTATGATACTAATACAAGCATTTGGACAAATGCATCAATCTATTTAATGTTGTTTTTTTAATTGAGTTCGTTATCTATGTCCAAGATTTCACTTGATTAATTCAAAAAATTTCCTCCTCATCTATTATACTATTCCTAAATATCACATTATTTTTATATTTTTCATATACCTCTCATTATTATCATCCACTTTTAAACATTTTGTTAATGTAAATAATAACTTGATTTAACTCTTAACATTAAAGAAAAGCTTCTGTAATATCTTGAAAAGGTATCATGCATTTCAGCATTAATTCATGGTATTTTCTTTACTTGTGTACTTGTGGAATTCTTTACAATATATAACATTACTTATTCTCGCTAATTAACTATTGTTATTTAAAAGGGAACTGATATTTTGATACCAACATACCTACTTAACAATTCAATAAATTAATATTTTAATTATACTTTTTATTTTTTTAAATTAAAATACTAATATATTATTATATTGGAGAGCGTCGAAGTAATCTTTGTTTTTAAATATTGTTGTAGGTCTCTCACTATATCAATTGTAGCTTATAGAAGCAATATTGTTTTTTTATAATGCGTTTTTACTTACGGTACTGACCAAGAGACAAAAGTATCTGGTCTTGGTACCGGAGATGCTATATGATAAGGTAGGCTCAGTTAGCTAAACTAAGTACTAGTACGTTGTGTCATATAGAGTCATGGATAATTGGAAGGTAATAATAGCAGTTTGTAATTGTGAGAGAACATGCAAGTGGTAAAACTAAAGGCTGCTTCTTCAATGACCCAATTAGCAATTAAAGAAATTCCAGTGTTGAATGAAGAACTTTGTCTTCCACGTTTATCAAACAACTTCGATTAAAAAAATATTTTAAAGCCATAATCCCCATTCAAAACTCCTTAATATAGTCTTATTTGCCCACAAATTTTCCATGTTAGCTTTTATTGCCAAGTTTTTCACCATGTGTAGACGGAATGAGATATCACTATGGCTACTTGAGATTGCTGATTTCAGATCCGTTTTAAACCTTGTGAATATCTTAATATTACCACATAGCTATCATACAAGTGAAATGTATCTCCAATTCTGAGGTCTACCAAATTTAGTTTTTTGGGAATAAGATGAAAAGTTTCGCAATTTCGGAAAAATCATAACATTCTTGAAACATTTGAATTTTGTCAAGGTTGAAGGGGAAGTGCGTTAAGTGTTCAATTTTGTCAGGCCACTTCCATTTAGGTTCTGGAAATATATCAAAAACGTAGGCAATTTGCATTGCAGACATTTGACTCTGCCTCCTTGACTTTAAGCAAAGTGAGAGATAAGATTTATTGCATATGATCTGGAATTCTTAGAAGTCAAACTTTTCTTATTTTTCAAAGCATGTGTTATTTTCTTTTATTGGCAAATAGAAGTGATATAGCCATTTGAAGTGGACTACTCATGTATAAAGGTTGTCCATACGTAGAGAAAATATATTTAAAATTACAACATCTTTTATCCATATAAAAAGATTTCACATCTCTCTTTTATATATATATATATATATATATATATATAACATTTCTTAAGTTATCTAGTGGCGGCTATTCGGATTTGTATTTTTTTAAAAGGAATTATATAAGAAATTTATATTAAATCGCATAAGTATCTAGAAATAATCCCACAAAAACTAATGGCCTTATCTCGAGGGAACATATTCCAATTTTTTAAAAATCTTAATAATAAAATTATGGTAAAGATTAACGACGAATCCAAGAATATATAGAAGAGGTATACGACACCTAAAGGGTAGTTGGGAAGAAAGATTCCTGTTTCTTGTCAATTAACATAAATAAATTGGTGCAAGTGTGGTTAATAATTAAGGAATAAAATATATAATAAGGTTTAGATAAAGGAATCAGGTTGACTAAGTCGTATGATGCAATATTATATTGCATCCTAATGTTTACACCCATTTGTTTCTAAGCTGTCAACTTCTTTTATATGTTTTCATACAATAATACTTTATATATATAGCAGCTGAATTTTAAATTTCTTATGTGTTTTGTGTTTGAATTTAATTAAATTAAACATAGCCACGTTTTGAGGATTGTTTATATAAAAATGAAGTTGTCGGATAGTGGCCATGGATGAGGCCAAAATGCTAATGATGTCAAAGTACTGCGAAGTAGCTTTGAGAGCCTTTTGATCAAACGTCAAATTAAAAAGGCACTGAATGTAATATTAAATTTAAGTCATGATTAAGATTTATGTTCTATATGCGTAGCAACAAGAGCTTGAATTTCATGATTTTATGTCATAATATTTTGGTAATGATAGAGCTTTTTAACTTAGTTTATTGTATCCACAAAAAAATGGTTGTAATAAGTATATACGAAATAATAATAACAATAGTAATCCATAGTTTTCGGAATATCGATCGGTAAAAAAAATGAAATTATTTAAAGAAAAATAATCTTGTATTCTTATACTTCGGATTTGTTTCTGTGATTTGTTTATAAAATTTGTCAAGACTGAAGATTTCATACTTTATCTTTATACCTACTTGAGAGAGAGCTAGTTCTTTTAAGTGTATATGATTACTTATACTAGTACTTTCATAAATAACAAATAATATTGTTTAGTTTTTATTTTATTTTATACTATTTGTCAACGTATAAAATTTAATAGAATTTATATAATTTCGGAACATTTATATAGAAATGTATAATGTATTAAAATTTAATTAAAAATTTAAGTATAAAATGCTTATAGAAAAAAAAAAGTATTGGGTCAATTTTAATCAAATGTATTCCGATATATAAAGACGATTTTCTTGAACACGTACCCTTGACGATTATTATCAATGTTATACAATTTTATTCATTAGAAGTTATATAATAATTTACTAAATAATAAATTGATTATATAAATATAAAAATCATGTAAGCGTGTTTGGATTGTAACTGATTAGAATAGATAAGAGAAAAAAAGAAGCAAATAGTTAAAAATTGATTTTAAAAACTTCAGGTGGCTTACTTTGAAACCAAAATTGTGTTTGACTAAAACCAAAGGGAGTGTGTAAAGAATAAAGACATCATTTTACTTTGAAAAATTAAAGATCTAATTTATTATAGTCAAATGTTAACCAGGATATATTTTTTAAAATAACTAAAAGTATTTAATAAAGTATATTTATATTTAATACTCTACATGCGTTAGCTTTTATGTTTGTGTTGGGTCTTAAGCCCTTTTCAGAAGAAAAAAAAAATGATAGAAAATATTTGTGAACAGTATCCTTTATTATACAAGAAAGGAGTGTGCATACGTTAAAAATAAAATTATAAAAATAAGTTGTACCTTCAGGGTAATTTTCAATATAAAATCGTTTTTTTTTATGAAAATAATTATTAATTTCTTAAGTAGTTTTTACTTGTCATTGTATAAACTTAAAATATTAACTAAATGCGACTCTTCACATTTTTGGAGAGAAAGAAAAACTGCTCTTCATTTAACACAGTTGTGTGGACATTATATTGCTTATATTAAAAATAATTTTTTTGTTGTTAATAGTTTATTACAAATGGATCGGATCATCAATTCTCCTTTTTAATTACAAAATAAAAATATTTAATCTCAATCATTATAAGGCCAATATCATCCAATCATTTCATTATACCAAATAAATAAATGATTAGTTGGAGTTTTTGTATTAAAAATGAAAATAGGGAAAGAAATTGAAACAGAAAAAATATATTAGAATTTAGATAAAGCAACTTTTAGCAAAAAAATTGGACCAACCTCGGATCCATATTTAGTTGGACCAGTTGTGAAGTCTTTTTTACTTCATATGGATCCTATCAGAATTGTTGTAGATTATATTCATGAGATTGCTTTCTGCACCATCATGCTTTTCAAGCTGCACCCCCACAAAAATTGAAATTTTGAATTTACCTTCTGAAAATAAACTATCCCTAGATTTTCAGTTTTAGTTCTAAATTGAGCAGCTCAGTGACCTTTCAGATTATACATTTTAAAATATTTAAAGTAATATTTTTATATTTTAGATTGAATATTTTGAAATATAATTTGTAGTCTAGAATATACAATTTAAAATGCAAAATTTATATTTTAAATTTATAATTTAAAATAGATTTTATTTTATTTTATAACATACATTCTGAAATACATAGTTTATATTTCAAAATATACATTCTGAAATGCATTTTTTGTTTTGTATTATAAAGTATATGTATGAAAAGATATCTCTAGAACTGGAAAATACATTTTAAATTACATAGGTATTTCTAAATTCAAATTTACATCTCCGAATGTATAATTTGGAAAGAATTTTTTCAGAAACAATTTGTCATTTAACCATTGTGGGGGTACAACTTGAAAAGCATGGAGGTACAAAATGCAATCCCCTTATATTAAAAATGAACTAATTGTCATGAAAAAGAACTCTGGTCGCTGAAGAAGGGCAGTTCAAGTTTTCAGAATTAGGCCCAAAAGAGATAAAAGTTATCACCAACATAATCACTTTCACCAACTTTCAACTATTTACTCACTCTCTTTAAACAATACACACCAATCACGGATGACCAAAAATGATGCTAGGAACACTCGAAATTTATGATACTCATTTTCATAATTTCGAAAAGGGTATTAAGGTTATTTAAAATTTTATGGAGGTGCAGGGTGAGATCATGTAGGTGCAAGAAGAAACCCTCTATTTTTTTTTTTTCTTTTGAGAATCTGAGAAATGCTGGAAGCCCATTCCTTTTGCATATACTCTCTTATGAATTTTTTTTTAAATCACAAAAAATCAAAAAACGTGAAGCAGACATCATATTTAATTATTCTCTCATATCTACATTTTAACCATTAAAAAATATTCAAAAGTGTGTATAGAAAGCATAAACTCCTTTTCTTTCCTTTTCAATTGTAGCTCTGTAAAAACAACCACCCTCGCACCAAAAAAATAATAATTAATTGTACCCTTTGAAGTTAAAAATAAAAGATAAAAAAACACAGGATCTTTTGAAGGCAAGTAGAGGCCAGTGTATTGTTATTGACTTCTGACCTACATTTTAAGATGCCTTTCAAGTGTCTCTGAACCCCACAGAAATATTATCTACTGTGATTCATTTATCTTTCGGCAAGAAATGGTAATGAATCATTTAGTTCTTCTCAATCCATTTTAGACACTGATATTTTTCATAAAGTGATGAACACTCACAATATAGTTCGTAAATTCAGAGGAAATGCATCCTTCATCAACATACAGCAGAACATGTAATAATCATGTAAACAAAAACAAGATAAGATATTCCAACATCCTAATCCGTTGCTAAGAAAAAGCCTTAAGAACTCAGCAACTAAAATTGAAATTAACTAATAAATCACTAATTAGGCTTAAATTAAACATCTAAGCAAGTTCAGGATGTGGATAGACACACTTCAACCAACAAAGATCACAAGCCAGGAAATTCGAAGAACACCTACACCCACATCCACATCCACGAACCTCTTGTTGTGTTTGAATGTAAATGGAAATTCTTTTTGTCCCAATCAACACAAATAAAATTGAATCCAGTTTTTCAATTAAACCAAACTTTCAAACCCTAAATTTGGTCTCATTAAAGATGAGCATAAGAAGTGAAATGAAACTGAAAGCAAGACAAGGTTGGTAAAATCAGCCACATAGTATATATTAGAAAGTGTGTTTTTCCGTATCTGAATTGATTACAAAGATTTACACATCGTGAGTATAGAAGTCAATAATCTCCTTCAAATTGAGCTGGAACAAAGAAGAGGTATCATTGTGCATGAGCCACAACATGTGCTCGAACAAAATCTCATCCACATCCACAAAGATTTCTCTTCTTTCAGAGAACAAAGATTTCTTCTCCGCTACAGGGTCCTTCTTCGTGGACATATCCATCAAAACGCGAAAGGGGTTCTCTTGCAAGATGAAAGGCTCCACCATAAACACCCTCTTCTCTTTTCCCACCACCACCGTCACGGCCTTCTCCGATTCTTCCTCCAACCCATCTTTAGGAAGCGCCACGTAACCCATCCGAGAACCAGTGGAACGACGCCGGATCAATGAAACCGGCATCACCAAACAATCCATGGATGCAAAAAAAGCCAGGTACGATGTTTCAGGTGAAGAAGAAGAAGAAGAAGAAGAAGAAGAAGAAGAAGAAGAAAGGGGATGGTTTCTTTGGCTCTAGAACCAGCCAAGGAGTTTATATAAATATATAATAATATTAATTGCACTATATTAAATATTAAATAATAAAGCTTTGGTTTTTAGTAATTATTTTATATTAATATTTAGGTGACCACAGGGAAAAGAAAAGGTTACTTTGGATGTATACTTTGGGTGATGACTTCAGCAAATGGGAAGTAGCCGTTGGAGAAAGGATCCCTTGGACTGCAAGAGGATAGGGGTACCCTAAGCTCGTCAGCAAGCGCGTGGGCGCGTGAATTTTTAAGCCAATTCTATTTACCATTAAAATTGATTAGTATTTTAATAGATTTGAGGTTTAATGTAGTGGTGGCGCGTGGGAGTAGTTTGGTTTGCCGACTTTGGTGAACAAGATATGACATTTGTTTATCTATCCGAACTGAGATGTTACCATCGCAGGTTGGCGCCTTCTCATTGCACTGTGACAACTGTTCTTATGATATGTAACCGTTAATATATCCCAAATAATGTAATATAATAATACTCGTTTTTCATGGTTTAATCCAAAGTTATAAAAAGTTAATTCCAGCTCTGTCATATATAATCTTACAGAACTCTTAATCATAGTCCTTTAACCTAATGAACACACCAATTTCTGACTAAATCTTATTCTCTGCACACGTTCGTTGTAACAATTAATTGACAAGTTCAAAGCATAGGCATGAGCAATTTTTGTTACATAATCATGTGCATGAAAAGGAAGATTTGAAGTGATTTTAGTTGGAGTGGTGTTAGGAAATTTGGTGAACGCGTTTTAGAGTGTAGTTTACCATTTAGTTTGTCGGTGATAAAAATTTGGAAATGTCAACTCCGCGTATTATCTTGCATAACTGCATGCTCAATGGGTGGTTCACCTTCGATCAATGTTCTTTGAACTTTGAAAACCCATTCACATTGGAATTGACCCGTTTACTTCTACTTTTATTAAAAGGAAAATACAACAACAGTTAGAAAATTTTAAATAATTGAATAAGTTGTTTTGGAATTCTTAAACTAAAAAAAATTGTTATTTTAAGAATTTTACGAAGTATCTTTCTTAAAGTAAGATGTACGATTAGAAGATATGAGTATTCCAATAGATAACTTTTTTTCTTTATCTAATATAAGAGTATAATAAGATATCAAGATTGATGATGTATTCTTGCATATTATCTATAGAATAGAATCATCATCATCCGCCCGAAAAAAAATAAAGACATTGTCTTAAATATCTTATTTATTTATCTCTTAATTTAAATATGTTACCCGGGATAACAAAATTTAAATATCTTGTTTTATCTAATATTTTATCAATAATACAAATAATTTAGTTATATTTTAATCGAAATCTCACAAGTACCTTTGGTTGAATGAACTTCAAAACATGTTCGTTCATATCCAATTTTTTTGGAAAAAAAAATCAACACTTAAGTGAGAAATTATTTTCCAATAAATAACGAGAATAAAAGTTTAAGTTGACATATTTAGTGTCTCTTATATAATTTTGTTCTAGTCAAAGTGTTTCTAGGATATTATAAAACAAATAGAATTAGTTGTTTCTTATTTTTTGGGATACACATGTCTCGTATGCTTAGTTTTAAGAGTATGATCTACTTGTATTTTAAGTTGTTGAATATTAATATCCAAATAATTTGACTTAGTAGGAATTCATATCAAGTAATATTTTTTGTGAACAATTCCAAAAAACTGAGTATTGTAGTTTGATCCACACATAAGGTCGACCTATTTCCTATAAAAAAGTACATAGTTTCTCGTCATTGAGTCTTTAAAGTAAAAATAAGAATTAAGATCTTTTTAAATACATGAAAAAGTGAAAACAGCCATGATGGAGATGATTATAGAAAACATTAGCATATTTGATTAAATAAATGACAAATTTTATTATTTATTTATTTATCTAAAGAGAAAATAACTTGATCCAAACATGTAAATATATATTTTAAAAAAAGTTTAACTGACTTACAATTAAGTATTACAAAAGTTAGAAAATGAAACTATTTAATTTTTGCAACAATGTGATATGGCATCCATTGCTTTGATTCTTGCTTCTATTCGTGAGTTTGCTTGTAAAAATATTAAAATAAAAAATGTCAAAAAATGTTTCACCAAATTTCACATTGAACATCAAAATATTCTAATAAATAGACAGTGATATCTCTTAAATTATAACATTTAATACTACTATCTTCGTCAAAATACTAACTTAACGTTACATTAATAATCCAAATTCGTTGTATAATTAACATTTAGTACTCAATAAATATTTATTTAATTATAAAAAAGATTTTAAATAGTCTTCCAATAAAGCTAATTACTCCTTATAAATAATCTTATATATATATATATATATATATATATATATATATATATATATATATATATAT
>Ga0099825_1001970_pt1 | contig 26846 bp, 20 predicted proteins | sample SiratroredBW_FD_76838 | JGI IMG/M metagenome (GOLD analysis project Ga0099825, IMG submission 76838) | Root nodule microbial communities of legume samples collected from California, USA - Siratro red BW | ecosystem: Host-associated > Plants > Roots > Nodule | place: USA: California | collected... | reverse complement strand
CAAATAAAGATCCAGTCTGTGAAACAGAATTGCATTTTACTGAAAAAATATCAAATTATTTCAAAAAGTTTTGAAATCCAATTCACCCCCCCTCTTGTATTTCAGCCAAAACAGTTTCCAACAGAAAGGTATTGAGGAAACCTGATATTGCAAGGAGGATGATAGGATGGTCGGTCAAACTGTCCAAATTTGGAATCACTTATGAACCAAGAAGACATATACGATCCCAACGTCTAGCTGATTTCTTCGTGGAACTAAGCCCATAATTGACAAGCCTCAACGCCCAATGGATGATTTACGTAGATGGATCATCAAACACCAAAGGAAGCAATGTCGGGATCATCTTAGAAGGACCAGTAGGGCTTACCATATAGCAACCACTGAGGTTTGATTTCGAAACTACTAATAATCAAGTTGAATATGAAACCATAATTGCAGGTTTGAATTTAGCTAAAGAGATAGGAGCAAAGGAGATCCAATGTCGGAGCAATTCAAAATTAATAGTAGGCCATTTAACTGGAGAGTTCCAGGTCAAGGACGATATGATGATGCAATATTACCAAAAAGTGTTGAATTTACTATCAACCTTAAAGGTAGCAAAGATAAAAGACATCAGAAGAGAGAAAAATGCAAGAGTCAACTTACTCGTTAAACTGGCAAGCACCAAAAATAAAAATCGCTATCATTCTATCATACAGATGACAGTCCCAACGCCAAGCATAGTTGTTGGAGAAGAGGTCATGGTTGTTGAAGAAAATAAAGATTTCTGGATAACTCCAATCATTAAGTTCTTGAAAGATGGAACGTGTGAAAAGGCCGAAGAGGCCACTATGAAGAAAAAATGTGTGAGGTATACGCTGATAGGAGAAGAGTTATACAAAAGAAGCTATTCGAGACCATTGCTGAAATACATCAACAAAATCAAGCTAACTATCTAATGGTCGAGCTACACGAAGGAAATTGCGGTCTCCATTCTACAGGATGCAACATGGCTACAAGAGCATTGAGGGCTGGGTACTACTGGCCAACTATGGAGAGTGATTCTACAGAGTATGTCAAGAAGTGTCAAAAGTGGAAAGAATTCGGTAACATGCAGAGAACTAAACCAGAAACTTGGCATCATATGAGCTCCCCATGACCCTTTGCTCAGTGGGGAATTAACATCATTGGCCCATTCAGCCTTTGAAAAGGGCAGTGTAAGTTTCTTCTAGTCGTTGTTGATTATTTCACTAAATGGATAGAGGTCGAACCCCTGGCCTTTATCACAGTTAACAAGGTCCAATCCTTTGTGTGGAAGAACATAGTATGCAGGTTTGGGCTGTCGAACACTATCATTTCAGAAAATGAGAGACAATTTATTGACCAGGGACTTCAGGATTTCTACAAAAGGGTTGGGAATTCGTTCCATCACCAGCTCGGTGGAACACCCACAAACCAACGGTCAGGTCGAGGCTTCGAATAAAGTCGTTAAATGAGCTTAAAAAGAGGCTGGGAACTGCTAAAGGAAAGTAGACTGAGGAGTTATTGGAAACACTATGGGCGTACAAATGCACTGCACAATCCTCAACTAAAGAAACTTCATTTAGCCACACCTGTGGCTCAGATGTTATGCTGTCAGTAGAACTTGGAGAACCAAGCCTACGCAGAGAAATGTTCGACCTAAAGCTCAATAGCGAAAGCCTAATGGCCAATCTATATTTAATCTATGAACTAAGAGATAAAGCTCGAGTGATGGAAGAAGCAAGTAAGAGAAGAGCAGTGAGAAAGTATAACTCCAAAGTCAAACCGAGAAGTTTTCATGTTGGAGATTTGGTGTGGAGAATGAGAAGTCAAGCAAGGCAAGGGGAAGGCAAGATCTTTGCCAACTAGGAAGGACCATTCAGAGTTCAACAAGTAGCAGTGATGAGTCATTATTTTCCCCTATTTACTTGTCTTTATGTACCTATTTTTATTAGTGATTTGTGTATAACTGTCTATTATTTTCTCTATTTCACTGTTTGGGCTTCATTTACCAGAAATTCGTAATTTTATTTAATTTGAATTTTCTAAGCTAATTTTATTATTATTTTAAGGGCAGCTTTGGAATTTTATTGGGCTTGGAAATTAATTATGGAATTGAAGAGGAGCTTCCACATTATCAATTTTTATTTATTGGACCAAAATTGAATGATTTAAGCCCATTAGGTTTAGTGTTCAGGACTGACCTAGGTTTAGCCGCCTATGAAAGGAGGAGAAGCCAAAGGAGTTCGATACACCGGAGACTCTCGGCTTTGGAACTCAATTCATTTTCCCTCTACATTCGATTTTGTTTCAATTAAATTTTGTTATATATTTAATTTCGCTATTTAATTCTCGTTCCTTCTTCATCTCACTTTGTTTATTCACTTTTATGGAAGGCTAATCCGTTTGGGTTATGTACTTGATTGAGATTGCAAAAAAATTTTGGGGTTTTATACTTATTCGTTTCACTCCTTTACTATTGATTTCATTATGTGAGCCCACTATTTTCACTGGACCGTTCACGCTTAGTGATTCGATAAATACAAACTTGTGCCTCTGTTCACGCTTAGTGAAGGGAGTTGCACGGTTTAGAGGTTGGGATGAATGTTGGATGAATGCTTGTTTCGCATAAGGAACACTCACATTAATTTTCGCTTAGTTAACTAAAAGGGATGGAGCGTTATTATAAATTTTTGAAACCAATGATAATCGGACTGCATTCTAAATCAAGGGGATAATCTGTTTTTAATCACTGGTTTAAGTTTCATTAATTATTGTTTGTTGAAATTTGTCTAACCCCCCTTTCAGTGTGTTTTCATTCCTTGGATAGAGAATTAGGTCCTTGGGAGACGACCTAGGAGTCACTTCCTAGTACTACACTTTACTGAGATTATTTGACCGGATACGACTTCGATCAAGTGGCCAATGAAGCATATCACCTGGAGCACTTATCAGGAAAAACGATACCTAGAACCTGGAATGCATCCCACCTCAAGTTCTACTATAGTTAGTTTGTACTTTGAAATTCCTGTATTTTGAGGGCACTCTTTCCTAACTCAGTCTTTCTTCCCTAAGGAGGGTTTTGGAGCTTTTAACGAGGCTCTAGTTTAATGAAGTTATCTAGTTATTTTGAATTCTATTAAAGACACTCATCTAAAACGGTACAAAACATCTCGACCTCAACTTGAAAATTCAATCAAAAGTTATTGGCATCAAGGTCGAGAAACACCTTGGCCTCAACTTGAAAACCCAATCAAAAGCGATTGGTAACAAGGCCGACAAACACCTCGGCCTTAACTAGAAAACCCAATCAATTGTGATTGGTAACGAGGCCGACAAACACTTCGGCCTCAACTCCAAAACCAATCAAAAGTGATTGGTAATAAGATCGAGAAACACCTCGGCCTCAACTTGAAAAGCCATTCAAAAGCGATTGGTAACAAGGCTAACAAATACCTCGGCCTCAACTTGAAAACCCAATCAAAAGCGATTAGTAATAAGACCGAGAAACAGATCAACCTCAACTCGAAAACCCAATCAAAAACGATTGGTAACAAGATTGAGAAACACCTCGGCCTGAACTTGAAAACCCAATCAAAAGCGATTGGTAACAAGGCTGATAAAAATCTCGGCCTCAACTCGAAAATCCAATCAAAAGCAATTGGTAACAAGACCGAGAAACACCTTGGCTTCAACTTGAACACCCAATCGAAAGCGATTGGTAGCAAGGCTAACAAACACCTCGACCTCAACCTGAAAACCTAATCAAAAGAGATTGGTAACAAGGCCGACAAACACGTCGGCCTCAACTCAGAAACCCAATAAAAAGTGATTGGTAACAAGGACGAGAAACACTCCGGCCTCAACTTCAAAATCCAATCAAAAGCGATTGGTAACAAGGCCAACAAACACCTCGACCTCAACTTGAAAACCCAATCAAAAGTGATTGGTAACAAGGCCAACAAACACCTCGGCCTCAACTTGAAAACCCAATCGAAAACGATTGATAACAAGACCGAGAAACACCTCGGCCTCAACTTGAAAATCCAATCAAAAGCGATTGGTAACAAGGCCGAGAAACACCTCAGCCTCAACTTTAATACTTAACAAATACTATGTTGAAAGATCGAGATAGGTGATATTGAAACTAAAGCGAAATGCAAGAAATGCAAAGAATGTGGCCAATACTTAGGCAAAATAACAATTGCATTGATAAAGATTTACAAAAGTTTTGGTGGAGGTCAAGATATAACAAAAGGCATGACCCTCCATAGTACAAAGAAAATGAACATATTAACAAATTACTCGGCCCTACCCGAGCCATCACCAGCTGAGGCCCTCTCTTCTTCCTCCTCCTCAGGAATGCCTTCTTCATCCTCACTATCTTCCTCGTCCTCCTCCCTCAAGGTTTCCTCTTCATCACCACCACCAACCTCTTCCTCCTCGTCAGCCCTGCCGGCTTCCTTGCCTGGCATATCTCCAATAGGAACAAGTTAACCCTGATAGACCTCCTTCTCAACATCAAACTCATTACCCTCAGCGGAAACCCCATACAGTAGGACACCCTTGTGGAACTCAAGGTCGTGGGAAACTAGTGCTTTTCCCCTGCTGCTGACATCTCCAATAGAGGTCTTAGCCCTCTTGGGAGAGCGCTCAGGAGCATCTTGGCGCCTTACCTTGTACATACTCTTCTTCTTCTTTGGCTTTTTCTCGGCCAAAGGGGAAGCAAGGTCGACAGGAGGAACTTGCTGAGCAGAATGTTGGACTGAAATTTTGGCCGCACTCGAAGAGGCACCCTTGGCGGCCTCCCTTGTACGTTACGCCTTCTCTAAACACAGTTTGGTTAGCATGTCAGACACACCTTCTTGAGCCATGATACCTACAACCAAGGCAAACAAAGTTTATTTAGGTTAATGCTAGTCGAGAACCATACGAGAATGAAAAAAATACACATACCACTCAAATCAACCCAGCGTTGAGCTCAAAGGTAAAACTTGAGGATTTCCTGAGTAGGTAACCTCCTCAGAAGTCTATCAAAAAGACTAAAAATTATCTGATCATCATCGATCATTGATGACCTCGGCCAGTACAGGTAATGCACATGACTAGTCGTCCAATAAAGAGGAAACTTGGGAACATCACCATAATAAAAATATTTGCGACTTGCCGGCTCTATAGCAACACAAAAGAACCCGATCTTAAAATGCTTGTAGGAGACAGTGTAAGGAGCAAACAAAGCAGCCCTAGATTGGCTAACCAGTGACATCCAACGAATTAGGATATTGGGCCGAGCATTATAATAATGAAGGAAAGACTGAGGAGTGGGAGTGAGACTAAACATTTTGCAAAGAAGCCAAAAGGATTGGAGATAAGCCCAAGAATTAGGATGTAGTTGGGTGGGAGCAACGTTCAAGATTCACAACAGCCCCATGGTAAACTCATCAAGAGGGAGACAAACATGAACATTAGTAAAAAAGGTCAAGTACATGAAGAAGTAATCTAATTCTCCCTCTTCTCAGCCATAACAAACACGGTCATTGACCGAACACTTCTCCATTGACACCAATCCCCTCTCAACCTTAGGAACAACCATAGGGACACTCGCAACAAGATACTCTAATGACGTAGACCAACGATACTTGGAGGACTGTTTCAGAACTTGATCGCTCACCCAGTCGTACCGAACCCTAAGAGGAAGGTCACTTAACGAGGTGTCACCCGAGGAGTCCTTAGTCGCGTTGGCATCATCAACCCTTACTACCAAAACATCAGAAGGCAGGGAATCTTTTTAAGAGCCAACCGACTCCTCAGACATACTAAAAGAAGACTTGGAAGTAGAAGAAGACCGAGAAGTAGAAACAAGGCCGAAAAGGACGAAGAGGACATGATTACCTTAAGGCTGAAGACAACACAACACTCTCAAGCTTCTAGAAAAGAAAAAAGATATCAGATTCCAGAGGAAGAAGGCAATGATAAATGCCAAAATGATTCCCAAGACCTTCACTTATAGAAAGTTTTGGGAGGATGATTAGTGACTCCTCGCCTCCCAACCACTCGATCTTGTAGATCTCGAGGACTGTAACCCATCAGTCCCATCAAAGAAGGCGTAAGGCCCAAGCACCTCACTCAACCAAACTATCGAATAAAATAAAACATTGTCTCAGCCCAAAAAGGCGACAATCCCCTGCAAGAATAACGATGGGATGACCACTCTTCTACGACCATCAAATAACATGGATGACAACAATTGCTAGTACACTACATGACTATCATAGAGTATGGCTGACAACTTTCACTCCTAAAAAAAGCTCACGAATGTGAAGGACTTAGAAGGCTAGTGTACCATGCGACCACCAGAAAGCGTGGCTAACAACATTCGGAAGCATACCATATGGCCATCCAAAGGTGTGGTTGACAACTCCCACTCCTTGAAACTCTTCACAGTCTAAAAAATATGAAGAGAGGACAATGTACTATATGGCCATCCAAAGGTGTGGTCGACAACTCCCACTCCTTGAAATTCTTGTAGTCTAAAGATTACAAGAGCTTGGGAGGCTAGTGTACTGTAAGGCTAAACGAAGGTGTAGCTGACAACCTTCGCTCCTTAAAACTCTTAGTAGTTTAAAGACTACAAGAGCTTGGGAGACTAGTGTACTATACGGCTATCCGATGGTGTGGCCGACAACTCCCACTCTTTGAAACTCTTGTAGTCTAAAGACTACAAGAGCCTGGGAGGCTAGTGTACTATACGGCCATCCGAAGGTGTGGCCGACAACCTCCGTTCCTTGAAACTCTTAGTAGTATAAAGACTACAAGAGCCTAGGAGACCAGTGTACTATACGACCATCTGAAGGTGTGACCAACAACTCTCACTCATTGAACTCGTATAGTCTAAAGACTATAAGAGCCTGGGAGGCTAGTGTACTATACGACCATCTGAAGGTGTGGCAGACAACCTCCGCTCCTTGAAACTCTTAGTAGTCTAAAGACTACAAGAGCCTAGGGGACTAGTGTACTATACGACCATCAAGGTGTGGCCGACAACTCCCACTCCTTAAAACTCTTGTAGTCTAAAGACTACAAGGGCCTGGGAGGCTAGTGTATTATATGACCAGTGTACTATACGACCATTCAAGAATGTACAATCCTAAAGATGACAAGTTACCAGCCACACTGAGATTATTTGTATATATGATTAATAAAGGAAGGTTACATAGAGGCCCGAGGATGAGGAAAAGTGAAGAAAAAATTTAATTCTAGTACTTCTCATAGACCATATTTTTCAACTTTTAATCCAAGAAAGACGATGTTTTCCTTATACAAGGTACACTTACCCAAGTTGGAAAAGATGTGATCGATGTTCCTCGAGAATAACTAAAATTAGTCTTAGATGGACAAAAAACTTATACTATAGATTAGGATGTCATCTAAATAGAAAACTACGAGCTTGCTTACAGAATCCCTAAGCACATGATTCATTAATATCATGAAAGTACTAGGAGGATAGATTAATTCAAAAGGTATGACTAACCATTCATAGAATCAAAACCTAGTCTTAAAAGTAGTTTTCCATTCATCAGATTCTTTAACTCTTATTTGATAGTAATCATTTTTAAGATCAATTTTAGAAAATATTTAATTCATCTAGCATATCATCTAACTTAGGAATTAGTTGCCTATATTTTAGATTGATGTTATTTAGATCTCTAAAATTAGTTCATGTTAATATTGTTGATGTTTATGTATTTGATGAAACCAACTCAAGCCGAGACAAAAAAAACTTGAGGATGTCTTAGATTCAGTATGTATGTGTGTGTTGTCTAAATCATGTGCATGCATCATATATCTTCGGAATGAGCTCTAAAAATCTTTAATGTTTTCAAAATATAAAAATGAAAGTGGACTAAAGTTGTTTAAGTCAAAATGTTTCAATAAAGTTTTCAAGAGATTGTTTTAAACAAACAACAAGATGAAGAAAATTCTATCAGCAGGAAATGAATTGATTTAAATCTATTCTCAATCGCTTATTATTATAACATTGTAATAGAGTTTAAAATTGTTTTGAAGTCTTATATAAAGAGGTTTCGAAAACACTTCTTGACACACAGAAAGACATTGAGACAGACTAGCGAACTTTGATTTAATATATGTATCACTGGAGTGATATATATATGTATCACTGGATTTAATATAATTAACAAAATAAATCATATTTACCAAAAAAATTTTATTGTTTTAAATTAAAAATAAGATAGTGGTCCGAAGAAAGAGGGAAAACGACTAAAAATCTGGGCTTCGTTGAGAAAATTGAACATTTTTATGTTTTTGTTCTTATAAAAGGGACACTCCTAAAATTTTGGAATTCACTTATTTAAATGGTGGAAAAATATTTCAACATTCTCCTACTTTATTTATTTTTAATTAATAAGAAACTAAATATACGGATGATAAGTATTCTTAACAGGGAGTATTATCTCTTGTATCCTACAATATTAATTTTGTCAATAATTTAATGAATAAACCATGTATTTATCTTAGTTCAAAATTATATGATATTTCTCAATAATAAATATTTGCACAAGGATAAATGAGAAAAATATCAACATAAATAAGAGATTTTACAAAACAAAATTACTTGATTGTCACATCATGGTTTCATTCGTATTACATGATCCTTAAAATTCTTTAGTAGTGATATAAGAGGTTATGGTTTGTTTAGGGATTTTGTTTGATCGACGATATGGTTTCATTCATATTACATAATCCTTAAAATTCTTTAGTAGTGATCTAAGAGGTTATGGTTTGTTTAGGAATTTTGTTTGATCGACGATTATGGTGGCCTCGTTGGGAATAACAAATATGGACTAACACTACAAAAAATCGTGTATGTGGTAGTATTTTTTTTATATACAGCATCGATTATAAACGCCACTTTATACATGTACGGTCTTTTAGAGAAACACCATAGATCTGGGCACCACAATATATAAAATGACGTTTTTGCCTGAAACGCCATAGATATGGGCGTTATAATAAGCGGCGTTTTTTTAATGTAAATAATGTCAATTGAATTGTCGTAATTATTTTTATTGCCAACAACAATAAATGATACCTCTGAACGCCATTATGAACGTTTTAATACGACACTTATTATGGACATATTATAATTAATGGTGAATGATAATACGTTAGTTCTAACTGTCATAATTTTAATATTAAATAAAAAAAATATTCATTATTATCTAATTATATATTCAGTTGTAATATATCCAGTAGTATTTAATAATTTACTAGATTTCATAATCATATGTGTTACATACATATCCAATAGAAGAAAACTAAAATAACACAACTTTTGTAATAACAAAAGATCACATTAAAATATTTCATAGTGCAACATAACATAGTATATGTTCTAATAGAGTTCACAAAATATTATGTTCGAAGACCCTATTACAACTTACTAAATTGTTCAAACCCACTTCCCGTACGAAATATTAAAAAAAACATATATATTTAATCTGTCTTGCTGCCTCCACTTGATCCTACAATGTGATTTGGGGATGGACCACCACTTGTTACATCTGATGCTTGAATATTGACAGCAAAGAAAATTAAATACTGCAGCAGAATGTACATGTTAATACTATAGTAGAATTATTCGAGGCACTTACCAAACCAGGTGCCATTGCAGAAACATGTTCAGGTACATCCGGTCTTGTAGCAATGTAGGCAAGCAAGGAATTCATCTGTTCTTTCATAGCTGCAAGTTCAGTTTCCATCTTAACTACCTTATCCTGAACTTGTGGTGAAGGTGCACTTGACGAAGCATGATGCATACCGGTTAATCTTGTTATAGTCTTCTTAAAAACAAGAGAAGAACAAGCTCCAAACAACATTCCTCTAACTTGACCTGGACGCTCTTTACCAAATATGACACCAACTAGATCATTTGGAGATATATCTGATGCAGTTTCTGGATTTTTCAACATTAAATCATCAATTTTTTCCTGCAAAACAACATATGTAACAAATGTGATCCTTAAGAACTTAAACAACAAGTAAACAACATTAAATAGGCTAAAAGTTATTTTACCCCAATGTCCGAAGCTTCATCATTGACATAGGTGCCAATTTTTGTCTTATGTGTGATCTTCCACATTTCAGCTCTCCCAATATTCCTACCAGTCTCAATTTCCTATATGTTGCAACAAAGATTATATAAGAAAATTCAAAAGTTAATGTATATATTGAAATTCGAATTTCAAAATTGAATGTAGAAATATACCAAATTATCCCTTCTTCTAGATAAAGACATAGCACCTCTAGTATGCGGAATAGTTTACTGCTTCCTTATATCTCTATTTCTATTACATAGAGTCTACAAAATGTAAATTAAAAGTAATTAGTGCAATACAAATTTAATCCAAGCAGACTTATCAAGAGTGAGTGTTTACCACTGTGGAAGGCTTGAGTCGATAATCAACATACACAACCCATTGTTCCATGTTAAGACCTTCTGGAACATTCTTAATAAGGTCATTTCTAGTCAGTAGAAGATCATAAAATTCATTCCAAAGCTTGCATATGTACTCCCTCCAAAGTTTTCCAATTTTGAACATAACATCTCTTTTGGCCAAATCTTCATTTAGCTTGAAATAGAATCATGACTTCAAATAAAACACAAGTTATTCCACATGTATTGACTAAAAAATACAAGTTTATGTAGACTAGGTGGTATGACACAATATTTAAATTAACCAAGATATTAAACTTGACCATCCAACAAAAAATACAGACTAGGTGCTATGAGACATTATTTAAAATAAATGAGGAGTATGATTACCAAAATAAAAAATTCAAGGATCCACTTGTCCCCAAAATTAGGAAAGTTCAATATTAAAAAAACAAACTCTACCCATTTTGTCTCAACAATTGATTAAAATCTATAAAAACATTTTAAGATGATGTAATAGTGAGAAAAGCAAAAGACCGAAGGAGAGGGTCCCAAGTAGTACCTACTTTTCTAATTTCAATAATAAAATAAGTTAAATTACTAAACATTGCTCAGCATGATTTCTCGAATGGGACAACCTCCTAACACTGTCCTATGGTCCAATCAACATAGTTCAAAAGTTTTACCTTTAGTGCACTCTCTCACACTCTATCTTTGTAAGCATCTGGCATATCTGACCATCTTTCAAAACTGATGGGAAACAAAATATGATTTGTAACTAGCTGCCCACAAACTCCTGCAAGTAAATCGGATGCCTCTCTAATTGGTTGATACTTATCATCATAGTTGACCACCACCCTTAATCCAGCAGGCAAATTATGAGCATCCCTAACCTTGACCTTCAATTTTTGAGTAACTCCTTCCTAATTTGAAAACAGGGAAACAAATAGGTGTTGTCATTTAAAAAAACATAAAAATAATTGTTGATTTTTAAGCATCAAAAATAGATTTTACCTATAGCATCAACAAACCAATAGTGGTTTGATTGTCTTCCTCTTTTTGGTTGAACTATTTTAGCTTCAGATTCAGAAATTGGTGGTACGGATTGAGTGGATTGTGTTGGTTCAGAGTCAGAAGATTATGGTTCAACAGATGCAGAGGATTGCGGTTGTGCAGATTGTGTTACTGCTTAGTTAGAAGATTGGGGTTCAACAGATTCAGAGGTTTGTGTATGGATAGAAAATGGAATTTCCCTGTGTGCAGATTCTGCAGTTTGAAGGTTTGAATTTTGTGGTTGTACATTTTGTGAGGTTTGTGGTGGTGAAGATCTAAAGGCTTGTGGTAGTGGAGATGCAGAATGTGGTATTAGAGATGGAGGTGTTGGCTGCTGTTGTGCAGTCATACTTGTCTCATTAATCTGGACATAGTTGCCCACAGATGGGTCTGAATTAGGTGCAGCCACTGGCTTTACCAAATTCTTAATTCTTTTAGGTCTAGGCATATCTGTAAATTAAATAAAAGAAATAATGAATACAAATTAATTGATCATGTGCAGATGTATTGTCATGAACACAAACATTAAAATATGAACTAATGTAACCCAATATATGAACTAATTTAAATTAATATAAACAATGCAAGTGGACCTCTTTGTGTTGTTATTATTCTGACATTGAATCATTTTCAGGAGCTTCATCATCCTCATTTAATAATTCATCATCTTCATTTTCCCTAAACACTGTCAATTGGTCAGAGTCATTGAAAAACGGATTTAAGTCTTGTTGTGGACATGGTTGAATTTCAAAAAACTCAGTATCTTCTTCTCCCATGTCATACAAGTCTTGTGGTTTCAAATGGACAACAACTATCCAGTCCTTATTAACCTCATCATTCACATAATATACCCTTTCAGCTTGTGAAGCTTCAATGTATGGATCATGATCCTCACAATCTCCTATGTGAATTAATCTTGAAAAATTAATACAAGTGAAACCCTGAGGATCCTTTCTAAACCCCCTCTCCCTTGTGGTGTCGGCCCATTTACATTTGAACAACGTAACTTTAAAATGACCATAGTAATTAAGCTCAATTATATCTTCCAATTTTTCATAATATGCCAAATCTGCTTCCCTGATGTTTTGATCTGAACTACTAGCAACACATGATGTTAATGAAGTTAAAAAAACTCCATTGTTTTGGGTTTTTAACCCATGTTCTCGATGTTCAGTTGTAAATTTGTATCCATTGACATTGAATGCAGAAAATCGTCTCGCATTGGTGTTGGACCTTGAGCTAGATACTTAAGATCATATGGAACTGTATTTGGGATGTCCTTCAGCAATAGAACCTTCAGGTTGTGCCTTATTGCGAACATATGATTTTAAGTCTCTCAAATACCTAAAAGATGACTTTTCAATTAGGCTAATCAAACTAAACACTTAAAAACATTACAAAGTGTGACAAAAATATTTACCTTTCAATGAGATATATCCAACGATAGTGTACAAGACCTCCAAGTTTTGCCTCACCAGCCAGATGACAAGTTAAATGAACCATGATTGTAAAAAATGTAGGAGGGAATAACATTTCCAAGTGACAAAGAGTTTGAATCATGCAAGACTCAAGTTTATCAAGGTCGAATTGACTTAATGTTTTTGCACATAATTGTCAAAAAAATGAACATAGTTCTACTACCACTACAGTCACATTGTTTGGTAAAACATTACGTATGGCAATAGGTAGTAATTGTTCCATTAGAATATGACAATCATGACTCTTGAGGCAAAAAATCTTTCCTCCTTTTAAATCAATACACCTTGAAATATTACTTGAGTATCCATTAAGCAGTTTAACATTTTTTATCGTTTGCAAGAAAGTTTTTTCTTTTATTTTGATAACGAAAAAATACTTGGCCTAGATCTTCCTTTGTCATTAGGCCAAATATCTTTCGTTATACCCATCTCTTTAAGAACCTTTCGGGCTTTAAGGTTATCCTTTGATTTCTTAGGATCATCAAGTAACATATACAAAACATTGTCACAAACATTTTTTTTAATATGCATGACATCTAGACAATTGCATAACAAGTTTGTCTCCCAATAAGGAAGGCCAAAAAATATACTTTTCTTTCTCCATTGTTATGCTCCAACAACTTCAACAACATTCTTTCCCCGAGCCCTCTTATTCTTATCCATAGGCTCTAATGGTTTTCCAAATGTGACATTGAGACCCTCAACTTGTCCAAATATGTTTGACCAGACAAATGTTTTGGTGCATCCCTCAGCTCATTTCTTCCATTGAAAAGAGAACGATTCGATATGAATTTGTGCTCCTTATGTAAAAAATGACGGTGTCCCATAAGCAAAATTTCCCCCTATATAACCAACAAGAGTTTGTGTCAAAGTTACATGTAGGGCAAGCAAGAAAATTGTGTGTGTTCCAACCAGGAAAGTCACTAATTGTCCACAACAAAGCTGCTCGTAATGTAAACATTTCTTTATTTGAATAGTCAAATGTTTCAAATGTTTGCACTCCATCAAACCATAACTCCTTTAACTCTTTGATGAGTGGTTGTAAGTAACATCAATTTCATTGCCTGCCATTTGTTTGCCAAGAATTATCATGGATAGCATGAAAGAGGTTTGCTTCATACACTCCCAAGGAGGGCGATTGTATGGGATCAAGACGACTGGCCATATACAATAGTTTGTACTCATGGTTCCAAAAGGGTTGAAACCATCAGTAGCTAAGCCAAGTCGTACATTTCGATAATCATTTGCCAATTCAGGATGTAATTGATCAAGGGTTTTCCAAGCCTCATAATCTCTAAGATGCCTCATCAACCCATCTTGGTTATCCTTTGACGCATGCCATGCCATAGAATCAACTGTCTTAGAACTCATAAACAATCTTTGCAATCTAGGCTTTAATGGAAAGTAACGCAATATTTTTGCTTATTGCTTCTTGTCTTTATCTTTCCACTTAGATGTTTTGCACCGTTTACATTCTTCCAAACCTTTATTATCTTCACCCCAATACAGTCTTTTGGGCAAGCTGGTATTTTGACATAATTAAGACGAAGATTATTAATGACATTCTTGGCCTCATAGAATGACTTAGGAAACTTAGCATGTTCAAATGCGTCCTTGAGCAAGTCTAGAATCATGGTCATTGCTTAGTCACTCATCCTACACATACATTTTATGTGGTACAACTTCAACATGAAGGATAACTTTGAATACTTTCTATAACCCCATATTATTTTGTAGACCACCATCTTGATCAAAATCATTGACATCATGCCCCGCAAACCCAAATGCATCGTTTAACATGTCTTCCATTTCATTTTCAAGTTCTATTAAATATTCAACCACATGTGCACTTGTATCATTCATAGACTCAGATAGACTTGGTCCTTCACCATGCAAATACCAAATTTTGTAGTTTTGAGGGAAAGGTCTACATGTTAACTTAATCACTGGACCATTGGCATGACCAAATGCAAACTCCAAAAACATATTCAACCCATTTGCATATTCATTGATGTATTGGGGACTAGAAATCCACGATTTATCTATTGGCATGACTATAAAACAAACACCAACAGATAAAACTAATTATATACGAAGGTGACGATCCCAAGTTTAAAAAAACATGTTCTTTAATATTGAACACTTCACAATTGTAATGGTTAACTATAAGCATAGTTAACCAAACTCTACAATAACCAAGTTGTTTAAACTAGTAGTATGATACTCAATTCAATACAAGTTTCAATAATTTGATTTCTCAATTAAATCAGATTAATCTCAAATAAAGATATACAATACCAGTCACCAAACAAAGGTACAAATATAGCATACTTGTCAAGTTCAATAAATAGTGACATTTAACATTTATTATTTGCAAGTCACAAAAACATTGAGGAATGCTAAGTTGAAGAAAAATTCAAAATCTGCTTCAATGAACAAGCATGAAGATGAGAGAAGCTTGAACCTCTAAGGGTTTGGATGTTTTTCACAGGGTGACTCTAATGCTTCTCTAAACCCAAATGGAGGAGCATCGAAAGATCTTACACCTCCGAAATTGCCTCAAAAATCAAGAGCAACTAACGGTCCTGCTACTGATCCACAAAGCCTTTATGCAAGAGTAAGTCACCCTTTTGGAAGCACATTTCATCAATGAAATCATAGTGACAATTGCCCAAGTGTATGATCACTGTGCTAATAATAATAATCAAGGTTTTAAATAACATTCTACGACTATAGTTTCAAATCCAACATCAAGATTTTTAGAATTTCTACAACTGTATGAGGATTATAATTATGGCTACATCAGTTGCATTTGTTCTGAAATCAAAGATTATGATGAAATTACTATTTAAAAGCCTCAACTTGTTCTTAATTAAATAAACATGTTTTATTATCTTGAAAGGGTTTTTCTTTCTTATTGGGTTGTGCAAAAGAGAAGAGAAAGAATAAATGAAAGGTTGAGAATACTGTAAAGTCTTATCCCCAACGAAACTAAGGCAAACTCTAAACTCTCTCTGTTAATTGAACTATTGGTCAGTTTTCAAATTCTCATGTTCTTTCTTCCTAAATTGTAGGAGGATATCAGCACTATGCTGAATGAAGTAGTGCAATACGTTAAGTTTCTACAGCTCCAAATTAAGGTAACAATTAGTAAAACCTTATTAATAAAAAAACATTTAACTATCTTTAAGAGATCTTTCAGTAAAATATCGAATTATAATATTATAGATAGAAAAAAATATAGTTAAGAATATGTTATATCTTACTAACAAAATATATGGTACTTCAAATCAGTAACAGTAAAAATTATCTTTCCGACTCGTAAAATTTAAGGAAAGACTTTACTTAAACGTTCAAATTGCCTTCACTTAAATCAACAACATTTTGTTATTTCACAGTAGCAAGATTTAAAAAGTTGAGGCCTGTGTTTGGTACCGATTTCGACCACATTTCCAGTGGCAACAGAAACCACTATTACTGCTGAATTGTGGACGCCTACATTCAAGGGCACGTCGATTTCGTTTGTTTAGGGGAAAAGGAAAAAAAAGGATTATACATAGTACGTGATAGCAACAAAGATAGCATTACCTGATACAGCAGAACAATCAAAATCAGCAACACAAACCAAAATCCACAGCAAAGCCCGACCAAGGATCCATCAACAACAAAACCAAAACTAGACCAAATCGAAACAAGTCCACACCATTTTGATTCCAAAAATACGAATAACCACCGAATGTGGAATGCAAACATAGGAAGAAGGAGAAGAAGAACACACCTGGGGATCAAGCTGTAGAACGGGAAAACCGTTGGGAACTTAGAGCTGGAACGAGAGAGATAGGTTCTTCGATGTTGAAAGTGAAATTGGGAGAATTAGGGTTTTGATTCAATGAAATTGAAGAGAAGTGAAATTGGGGGAATTAGGGTTTTAATTCAATGAAATTGAAGAGAAGTGAAATTGGGGGAATGAAAGATTTTGAGGGAACTTTACGTTGGAGGGAACGAAAGTTTCATTGGCAAAGTTTGGGGGAACGAAATTTTGGGGGAAAGCTTGAGGGAAACTTTGCGTTTTCATTTTGAGGAAATGAAAATTGTGCGCGCGTCAAAAAATGATATTATGTATAAAGCGGCATTTATAAATGTCATTTTTTAGACTTAAAATATGGCATTCATTAAAATGTCATTTTATATAATATAATATGACACTTTTTTGAAATGCCATATTAAAACCACCATCACATACATTATTTTTTGTAGTGTAAGAGGTGAAAAATATGGATTGGTTGGTGGTTAAAAGTTAAAGTTTTCTAAGGGTTGTTTAAGGAGGGCTTTAATTGTTTTAGAGATTTTATGAGATTGCCTTTTCAGGATTGTAAGAACGAATTCATTAGAATTTGCTTTGTTTATTATCATTGTCATTGGTGTAGACAATATGACTTCAACTCTTATAACTTGAAGCACTGAAATACTTAATAACTTCCTTTTTAGTGTTCAAGGGAGAACAATTATGAGTTTCTTTGACGAGAATAAAAGGATCACATTATTAGACCTAGTCGAAGGTCTTTTGCCTGTGTCAACTCGTTATTACTTATAAAGCTTTTACATGGTGGTGATAAAAAATTAGGTCCTTTCTAGAAAGAGGTTCCATTTCTTAAGTTTCTTTATCCTTGCATTTTGTTCAGCTGATGGTTTCAATTTTGTCTTCCCTGGAGGAAAGACTTTTAGAGACTACTAGGTGTGGAGGTTTAAGATTCACCAAACATGCAAGAAGCTCGTCAAGATTAAGCACGTGAGCTTCCTTTCCAACAAGGCTTTATTTATCTTGTTGATATAAAAAAGGTGGGACATGTTGAAGGGGATACCTATTAGTAAATAATAAATCACAAAGTTTTAATATTCACTTATGTGATCTTTAGAACCCAGTGTTGACAAAAAGAACTTGTTGTATATTTGTTGTTATGTTTTTGCTTTTGAGTAAAGCTTCTATTGTATTCAACTTTCTTTACATCGACTAGGTCTTCTAAGAATTTCTCCCCACACAAGTTTTTCAACACTACAATGGCCTAATAAACCTTCTCCTATCCTTCGTAATAATAGTTTTGCATTTTGTCACATTTAGTGGCCTCAAATATTGGTACTTGATTCACAAAAATTTCTCATCTCTAAGATGTGAGATTTTGTGACTCTTTTCTTCAACAATATAATATTCTTCTTCAATGTTTTGATAAGCTTCAAGTAGATGGTATATGGCTTAAACAAGTAGCATCAAATACCACATTTATCAAGAGACTAGCTAAGTTCCAAGCCCCTATGATCAAGCTCTTCTAAAGAGAAGTGATACTCCACCTATATTTGGATTTGCTTAGCAATAAAATGCTTATGGGAGGATTTGTTTACTATTTTGATTGCCATGTTCTTAATCTTTTTGGTTTAGGGAAAAAGGTTTCTTAAGAGAAAAAGAGTGAGCGCGAAAACAGTTTGATGGATGACCTTTGCAGCCACCATAACTTTAGCTAAGTGGAAATGAGAAGATGGAGCCTCAAGGAAGAAAGCTCTACATTAAGAGTAGAAATAATAGGATTTTATCCATTCTTCTTAGTCTTGTAAATATTTGTACTTCTTGTAAGAGAATATAAATATGAGTTCAACATTTTGTATAGGATTAGTAATTTTTCTTGTGTATGAAGTAGGAACATAATAGACCTCTAATTAGGCCTCTATTAATGTAGATTGGGTGGCCAAAATCCTAAATCCCAAGAAAAACATTCATAATATGCCTAGCTATAACATTCGGCCAAACCACCATAGGCCACCCAAATCTCATTTGTAATTCACCAAACCTAGGTCAATCTACTCCTTTAGGTATTCACAACAAAACTCTAACATCAATAAATCCAATAAATTTGTATGTAAAATTCGTATGTAATTCATGTGTTATTTATGAATTCAAATCCGTACGTAAGTATTCGTAATGCAAAATTTCTTGTAGCGGACAGACGATTATCATTGGCTACTCTTAGCTTTCAGGGAGCAGTTATGTATTGGAGGACATCTCTGGTGAAAGATAATCAACTCCACCGTTATCCTTAAATTCAATACTGGAACGAATTAAGATCAGCCCTGCGGAAGAGGCATGTACCCTAATACCATGATAGAGAGTTGATGGACATGATCCATCGACTTCAATAGAAATATATGACTATGCAATCCTAGCTCCATTGAATCCACCAATTCTTCTATGTTTGATGTTTTGGATGTGATTTGAGATAGATGTGGCGAAAGAATTATTGTTTGGACATGTGAGATGGATTTGGAGGTGAATTATGTGTGAGGTTAGACTAGCACACTTAGTAGGAAGCAAGAGTTTAGTCTGAAAAGGTGAATACTCTTTCAAGAGTTCTTGAACAAGTTGAAGAGGCAAAAATTGGCTAGCATTTCATTACTTATTCAAAACTGAAAAATGACTTACATAAGCATCCTATATTTATTGAGTAAATTAATATTAACCCTAACTCTAACCCTAGGTTATATGACAAGCTTCTTAAAAACTCTTTAAATGAAACTTGTCAAGCCGTGAATGGAGAGGATCCTCTCCATTGGAAAGGTGACATGTGACAATAAGCATGAGAAGAATGTATAGGCGTCACCTAAGCCCTAACATAAATGTCACTTTAGTCCTAACTCTTAACCCTAGGCACTAGCTCTTTCTCCTTAGCGTCAGGGTTTTGGCCCAAATACATGACCCAAAAATTCAAGACAACCTTTTCTACTCTTTATTCTAAATACAAGGCCCAAAATTTAAATTCGAATACTTCCTTGGCCCAAAATACAAGGCCAAAAAATAAATTCTACACTACTCTCTATAATTTCTACAAGTACATGTCTTATATAATCTTGAAGTTCCAAAATCTATAGAGTAATATTTTTCAATGTTGCACTTGGTCCCAAAAGTTTGTTTGGAGGCCCAAACAAACCTAATTAGGTCCAAACTCTTGATAATCTTCTTTATCAAAGACTCTAGCTTAGTGACCTATTTATTCTTGTCTGCAATTGGAGAAAGGATTGCATCGTTTTGTTTTTCTTTAATAATATTTTTTCATGTGATGACAAATGATTAATGAGTTTTGAGGTATCAACATACTTGAGATGTCAAAATCATGATGCCTAACATGTCATGATAATAATAATAATCATATTGATAGTATTAATAATATTTTAATAATTTTAGTAATAATGATAATAACATTAATATTAATATTAATAACATTAATATTAATAGTAATAATAATGTTCACAATAATAATAATAACAATATTAATAGTGAGAATAATATTAGAAAACACCTGTAATTCCTGCTGATTAACTCCTATACCCCCACCTAACGTTTATAAAAGTTAACCTTAAGTCCAAAAACCAATTCAAAGCTCCGCAAAATAGCTTTAAAGGTAAAAATGTTTCCATAAGTTGGTTGACAAAATACAAGTGTTTCATCCACAAACTGAAGTAAATCAATATTCACTCCCTTCCCTCCTACCTTTACACCTTTAAGTAGATTCTTACCTCTTGCTTTCTGAACATAACCCTTGAGTCCCTCCCCAACAATAAGAAACAAAAATGGTGTCAACGGGTCACCCTACCGAAGACCCCTCATTAGTTTAAATTGTTCCGTTGGACTCCCATTAACCAATACAAAAAATGTGGCTGATTCTAAACTCATCTTTATCCATTTTATTCACTTATTATCAAATCTCAACCTTTTCATCATATAGTATAGGAAGTTTCAATTTACCGAGTCATACGCTTTTTCATATCCACCTTAACAACAACACCTCACTTCTTCTCCTTACAAATATAGTCTAGTGTCTCTTTAGCAATAAAAACACTATCTAACAAACCTCGTTCACTTAGGAGTGTCGATTGATATATATCTATCACCTTAATGTCAATTGGTGTATATCTATCACCTTAGGAAGCACATATTTGCCTTTATTTTTCATTCAAATTTAACAGTCCTATAATTTATTTTTTTAATGATTAAATAATTGTACTTCATTTACTACTTAAGACAATTTGATAAGTTTACCAAAATTCCGTTAATCAATTTGTAGTGGCATTTTCTATCACCACAAAGGTAACTTTCTTAGGGTTTTCCTTTTACATTGGCTACAAAACTGCTTTTGAAGCTGGGATTATGGTATTTATTATAGTTCTTGGAAAAACACACTCCAAAGAATGGAACAACATTTGGCTGGAGGGTGATTCACACCTGGTTATCAAGGTGATTTACCATGACAGCTCAGTCGCTTGTAAAATGCTTGTGAGGAAGTTCTTTTCCTTTAATTCCACTATAGTTTTCAATTTTCCTCACATTTTTATAAAAGAAAAATCAGTTAACTTATATATGTTTAGACAATGGTGGAGAATAAGTAAATAAACATAATCATTATTAATAAACATAAATAAATAAACAAGTGTGGAGAGTAAAACCATCAAAACAAAAAACGCTAATCATTATTAATGATAACGAAACGTGTACAAATTCATCAGCTTCTGAACTTAAAAATTGACTATTTTATTTCCTAACAAACTTTTGATTTTCTTTAGACTGGTCTTGGCTATTTAATTCATTGGCTTAAGTGCACGAGCTCATTGGATGAACATGGAGGTTTTGTTTATATAACACCCACATACCATTGGTTTGTCTTGTCTATGTAACATCGTTTGAATACATGTTATGATATATATGAGAAATACGCGTTGTTATACGGTCAGAAAATATTATCATGTACCTACTCGTTGCTATATATTTCTCTACGTATAATATCATGGGAATATACGTGTTAGGATATATGAGAAATACGCCATATACGGGAACAAAATATTATTAAATGCCTTCTTAGGCTAATTGGATCACGACACGTTAGAATATTATGTATTTCTACCACTAAAACGTTGTTGAGACATATGTGATAATACAAGGATAAGAAAACACTTTGATATGGTAAGTGGTCACATAATAATAAATTAAAACCCTGGATGTACCCCTTGGCCCATTATATATATGAAATAGAAACGGTACATATCAAGGCATTGAGAGGTATACCACTTGAGGGTAATAGGAAAAGCTTTTCAATCTTTTCAATAATACTTCTCAGCTAACAATGGCAGGTCATCACAATGCAGATCTTTTTCCTGCTTCGGATGATGACATACCCACGGTTGATTACTCTCTACTATTTTCTGATAACCCTGTTCAACGATTTCTTGCCCTAGAAAACCTTCGCCATGCATGTCAGGAATATGGCTTCTTCTATGTAAAAACTTTCTCCAGCCCTTCTATACTTAAAATATATATGTCATGCACGAATCCTTTTCCTTTTCAAAATCATTACACCTCAAATATTTGATATGTATAACATGTTTCAACATATTGTTGCTTCGTATGCATGCAGCTGGTAAACCACACCATCCCGGATGAAGTGTTGGACTGTATTCTAAAGGAATCTTCTGATTACTTTGATCCAAAAACCATAGATGAGAGAAAGGTCCTCGGCAAAAGTGGTCCATCAGATAAAATTCGATGGGACCTAAACAAATCTGGAGAAAATAGGGAATATCTCAAAGTTATCGCACATCCCCAGTTTCATGCTCCTTCTAATCCACCAGGGATTAGGTATATACACTCATATATATATATATATATGAACTACGATATTTAGTTTGTTGTTCATAGTATTTCTCTTTTGATAATACTGTTTTACATTATTATGATGTATCGTCTGTATGTTTAAATATCTTTTTTGGACACTTGTTTTATCAGAAAAATTTTAGAAGAATATCACAAAGCAATGAGGAATATAGTAGCAGGATTGGCAAGATCAGTGTCCACAACCTTAGGATTTGAAGGAAACTACATAGAAAAGGAGTTCAACCTAATGTAATGGTTATGAATCTTTACCCACCAAATTCTGGATCGAATGGAGCAATTGGTATCGATGAACACACTGACCCTGGCTTTGTCATTACCCTAGTGCAAGATGTAGATGGTCGTCTCCAAATGCTATCCCATCAAGGAAAGTGGAACAATGTTTATATACCCCATCATGCCATACTCATCCAACTTGGTGATCATCTTGAGGTACTTTAACTCAATTTAGTTTAAGTCATTTACCTGTGATTAAATAATTTTTAGTTACTTCAAGACGTTTGTATCGTCCTTTCCTGATAACTTTTTTAAACCTTGACTTAGGTCTTAACCAATGGAAAGTACAAGAGTCACATCCATCGAGTTATTGTCAAGAAAAATAAGGTGCGAAGGATATCTGTTATCACCCTTCATGGACCTGAGTTGGACAAATTCATCAGCCCTGCCGCAGAGTTTGTTGATGAAGAACATCCAGCAAAATACCATGGGATGACCTATAAAGAATCACTGGAAGCAAATGGGGACGATGACATAGATGTGCAATCCTCACTTGACAAACTTAAGATTATGTGTGAAACTTGAATCAGTATGAAAAACAACAAATGATCACCAATTATCTCTTACAATAAAAAAATATTAGATAAAGTATTTAAATACAAAATAGACTAAGAAAAGAATTGAGTAAAATTAAATATGTATCATTGTTCATATATCATTACTCAATTCATAAGCTCTCACTTTTATGTCAGTAATAAGATATAACGTATTACTAAATCTGTCTCATTATTGTATTACTAAATATTTGTATCATTATTGTATTACTAAATATCATGTATTACTAAATATTATTATTGTGATTATGCTTTCTACAATTAATTAATTAATTAATAATAATAATAATAAAAAAAAGATTAATAATGTTGATAATACTAATAATAATAACATTAATAATAATAGTGATAATATTATTAATTATATCAATACTAATAATAATAGTAATAATATTAACATTAATAATAATTTGAAAAATAATAATAGTACTACTAATAATAAGAATATTAATAATATTGGTAATAATAATATTAACATTAATAATATACCAATACACTATCAGAAAATATGATTTTAGAAACCAATTTATTGGTCACTAAATCCATAAAATTAGTCACTACATTAATTAGAAACTAATTTAGAATCTATTAGTAGAAAGTGGCTAAAATCTTGGTAGCTAATATTAATACCAGTTTAGATTCTAATTTAGAAACCAATTTAGTAACCATTAAAAAAAAACCAATTTAGATACTAAATATATAGAAACTAATTTAGTGACCAATTATATAAAAACCAATTTAGCAACTAATTTTATTGAAACCAATTTAGCAACCAATTTCATTGAAACCAATTTAGCAACCAATTTTATTGAAACCAATTTAACTACCAAAATATATAGAGATGCATTTAGTGACTAGATATAGATCCAAAAAATGGTTACTGTATTGGTCTCTAAATAATATTGATATTATATTTATTGATAATTGAAGTTGAGACATTATTTTATTCTTTTGTAAAAATAATTTAGAATTAGAAAATAAATTCATTTGAAGCTTTCACTATTGTTTTATTAAAACTTATAATATTTGATTATAAATAATAATAACTAGCATTTAAAACCATTTGGTATGATAATAACAAATTATAATAACATAATAGATAAAGAAATGGAGGCGTGGTGCGCGTACAACTGCAAAACCATGGACCTCTGAGCTGGTTGTTACGTGATCTCAAACTGCAATCATGTCATGCCAATTTTTATTCATAATAATATAATACTATAACTCATGTGAAAATTTATCCTTAATAATAATATTTCATCATTAACATCTTTTCCTCCTTTGACTTTCAACTCATCAACCCTCACTTTTACTTTTCTGATTAAGCTATCCCTATTGTGCCCACTTTACTTAGCTCACAAGGATTATGCAGAGTTATTATTGTTTAATTAATTACAAAATCATTTGCTTAATAATAATAACAAAGATTGAAACCATATATATCCAACTTTGAATTTTCAATTATAATAACATAATGAAAACAATTGCGTTCACAGCTGTAGATGTAAAATATTGTGGAATCATGATCAACATAATAAAAAATGATGTTAGAATAGTCAATGATGTACATCAAAAGTGAAATAGAAAAACTTATTAAATTTCAGTCTCACGATGCTACAATACTCAATGAAGTGTGTTAATTGACACTTAAAAAAAGAACAACTTTTATTATATTACCCTTTGATAAGAGTGGATATTTATAAAAACAAATGAGTTATCTTCTCCTTACTCAATTGGAATAGCTTCACTCCTTTTATCTACTCCTTTCACTCCTTACTCAAAAGCTAAAGTCAAGCTGAAATAGAAAAAGCACCACAATAAGGTGTGAACCCGAATGAAATGCACAGTATTATGCATAATTAAGAAAAAGAAAATAAATTAAACAGAAGAATATTAAACACCAATCATACAATCCATAAATGTTAATTAAGGTTTGCATGTAACAATCAGTAGTTTGCTTATGGAGGAGAAGAAATATATAGTATGAGAAGGTATAACTAGCAGCAACTACAAATTAGTATAATATTATTAAATTATATTACAACTTGCAATGACGGTGCTTATTTAAAAACCAACAATTTCGAAAAGGTAAAAATAGAAAAAAGTTGAACTATGGTCCATAAAAACTAGTTGTAAAAATAGAAGCCTTTATGTTGGTTTCCTATATCAAACGTTAAGATTGGTTGATGACAATGAAGGCGTGGGGTATATTAGGACAACAACATGTGGGATATAAACTAGGAATCTGACATTAGTTTGGAATTTAGAGAAGTTGATGCTGAAATTTATTATTTAGAGATGGGTGTGATTATGATTGTGAATGTGAATGTTCTAATTAACTTATTTTACATAGAAAAACATTATAAACCAAAAACTCAATGGGAAACACAAGCTGAGTCCGAGAAGGACTAAGTGCAAAGAGGTGAGGAATTTTATTGTAAGGCTCAAACTAAGAATTAGTCTCATAATCAACTCAGAGGACCAAAACTTGTGGAGATAAAAAAAAATAGAATATACTACTGATATTGCAAATTACAAAGAGTTTGCTAATCGTAAAAGAACGTATGAAGTCCAAGGGGAAAACATTATTGGGTTCTTTACTGGTAAAGTAGCTAAACTTGCTATCCTTAGTTCATCTTCGTTGCAAATTTCCTTAATAAAATAATTAGGGAGTTAATATGATTGCTACTGTCTGTGACATAAATGCATAAGCTTGAGATTGTTGTTTCAAGTTCTCTAGTTTTTTTGAAAGTCCTATTTACCATCTAAATAATTTTTCTTCAGGTTGTAATAATTTGCAAAATAAGTTTACTTGTTTGTATATTTGCAGTTGATTTTACGTTAAAGGAGTTAAAGTCATTGAGGTTGAGACAGAGGTATGGATTCAGGGATCAACAATTTAATGGTTAGTCCCAGGGATCTCAGGTTTAGATGATGCTAGTACTAACAACAACAATAATAATAATAATTGGTGTGAAAATTTTACAAATTGGCATGGAAATTTATGTGGGTGAAGCAGTGGTGGGTAAGGAATGTGGATTGATATTGATATAAAAGAGGAAGAAGAAGTGGTGGCAGGGTTAGTTGAGAGAGAAATAGTTGGTTTTTAGAAGCCAAATCAGAAAATCAGAAAAACAGTTGGCATTTGTTGCAAATATGAAAGGATCAAAGTTTGAATATCTTCTACGATAATTGATCTCCACAATGTCATATTGGGGTTGAACTTTTATACCATGATTAATGGTATTATCAAACCACTCACAATTAAATATCACTAATTGTTTGGTTGGTTCTCCTATGTATTCAACTTGCATAATCTCTTT
>Ga0099825_1001968_pt1 | contig 26859 bp, 18 predicted proteins | sample SiratroredBW_FD_76838 | JGI IMG/M metagenome (GOLD analysis project Ga0099825, IMG submission 76838) | Root nodule microbial communities of legume samples collected from California, USA - Siratro red BW | ecosystem: Host-associated > Plants > Roots > Nodule | place: USA: California | collected... | reverse complement strand
TAAAGAAAAATGGACCGGTAGAATAATTTTTGATCATCCTTTCATGTAAAAAAATATCTAATATCATCTATATTTAATCCTTCATCCTTTTTCTGTTGCTAACTTTATATCTTATAAGAAATAGAATATTAACGTTAAGTTGAATGTTTTAATGATTATGTTCACTTTTAGGGTTTAATCCTTCATTCCTTTGCATCTAAAATTTTCACCAAATACCAATTGAAATGAGTTTGCTATGTAACAGAGTCTCGCATATAAATTTTTATTAGTATTTGATATTTAATAAATAAATATGAATATAGCTATAAAAATTTTAATTAAAATCTGGCGTATTAATATATATCAAAACCCAATTTAAATATTTACTCATTTATTAATATACATTAAGTAAAAGTTAATTAATATTTCGTGAAAATTAATTAAAGTTAATTAACATTTTTTGAGAAATAATTAAATTATTTGGGCTTTCCCAACATCTCATCTATTCGGTCCTTCGCACCTTTCTAAATTCCTCCATAGCCTTCTCCTTCCTTCTCCCTCAAGACATTCTTATCTCCCTTCCGCCTCAGTAAAGCATCTCCTGCTGGAGATCCTCTCATCTCACCAATTTTGCTATCAGTCTATCTTAGGCAGAGTAGGTCACGAACATAAGATTTCGTAGCAGGTCCTCAAACTACATTTCTCTTTCTCACGTATTCCTCCATTCCATTGTTGACATCCCCAGTGCTTTTAAAGAATAACCAACCTTCTAATTCAGGTGCAAGGGGAAAAACTGTCCCGATTAGATTCACATCCAATCCTAAGGATTCGCAGTATAGAACTTCACCCTTACAACACTACCTCCACCTTATTTATTTAGCCCAAATACACAATTCTGGCTTCCAAGCAAGCCGAATATGCAACCATCCAGCACGCAGACCACAGTACAAAATGTAGCTGATACGACCAGAATTGGACATCACTACTTCAATGAACCTATCTTCCTAACTACCACCACCAGACACCTATTTTCCTGCCACCCAAAAGATGTTCTTGGTCTTCCCCCAAAATCATCCACTTTGCAGATAACTACAAATTTGACAGAGCTGAGCCCTCCATAGTTTATATATTAGATGCAATCCTCTATAGCTATATATCATTGAGCACCTAGACTGGATATACCTACACCAAAGTGGAGATCTAGTTCCAGTAATCTTGCAAGTTCATACGAGTCCTAAAAATGACAGTCAGAGCAGATGATACATACCTCTTCCGAGCAGTGATTGATCTTCATACAAGTAGCCTCGAAGCCACAAAAACTATAATCTTGACAGATCTAACAGATTTACAGTTCCATCGAGCCAAATTCCAAGTCACAATAACATGCACTATCCACTTAAAACGAAAATACTAAAATTATTTACAGATTAAACCTCTATTAACAACGCACTGTTAGAGCAAAGAACTTTCAATGTTCAATCATTGGATTATGGGGTAATGTTATATCGAAATAAAAGATCTTATTTATTTTCCTAATATTGTGTTCAAATATATTAGAAGCACAGAAACGTTTTATAGTTTTTTTCTTTCATATTATAAGAACATTTTAAAGTTATTCCTTTGGCTCCCAAATTCATTCGAATCTTCAGCATTAGCAACGAATTGCATAGGAATGTCAGTAAACTAAAGTTGAGGCCCTGCCAGTACCTACCAAAATACATAATCTAGACAGTGTTACTGTAGTATTTTTGTTCTTTTCATTTGCCCTGCATTGATAGCCATGAATTCAAAATCGTATACATTTGAAATTTGCTTTTGGTATAGCAGTGATAAGCTCTACCCAGTGTGATATGGCTTGGTAGTTTTTGGTTGTTCATTTCAAAATCTCGAGTCAGCGCACCGGATTTGAGAAGAAAATTACAACAAAGTACACAACGAATCCAGCAATAAGTATTCCCCCATAGATATAAGTTTGAGACGAGTGCACGGGATATTTGTACTCAATTTTGCAGCATCTCATATTATCCCTTTCGGTGGCCAAGACATGATCAACATATCTGCAATTCACAAAATTGTAAATAGCCGACTAGAACAGTATCATGGGGAAAAATATCAGTTTACTAGAATATGACTTCTTCCCATTTTGACAACATAAATGAAGACGTTCTAAAATACACGGTAACTTACTGTTGGGTAAACATAGTGCTCTGCAGAATATCTGAACTGTTTAGGTAGGCATCCTGTAACCGATGATCATATAACAGTGAAGACATATCAACAAGCTGCTCCTCAAGCCCCTGGTGTATGTACACAAATTGCACTATGTTAAGAATATAAATGCCTGCAAAATCCGGTCAAAAACTCCATTCAAGTAAAGCTTACATCAAGATATTTTTCTAAGCGATCAACTAATTCATGGGGGAAGGGTTCAGGCAAATGAGTAGTTTTCTTGTAGAACTTCTCTAACCACAAATCAGTGCTTGACTTTTCTTTCTTTCCTTTTACTGGTTCACCAAGGGGAGTTTTCAGATACTCTGCTGCAAAAGTTTGCACAGTCTGCACAGAATTGACAGGTAAATTCATGGAATCAAGTGCTGGTATTTATTTAAACTCAAATGAAGCATGAATTACCTCTGATGTATCACGAATTTTATGAAGTACAGAGTCCACACGGGCATATATCGAGTTCCTCTGTCAATAAACAAAAAGATAATTAAGAGAAATACCTTTCGGTAAATAAAATTCACTTGGGCATACAGAGAGAGCACTAACCAAAGCAACATCTTGGAGCATTTGACTGATGTGAGATGTATTAGAGAAAGGTCCAAATGGATGGCAACCAGCTGCCCAGAGCCAATTTACAACAGGTCTTTCATGTACATGAGAAGCCTTCTCATATGGTGCACTTAAACCACCTACAACTGAGGCAAGACCAGCCAATATATGACGTTGTGCCTGAGATGGAAGAGCATGCCTTCTCTGTGTTTCTGAAACGTAACTGGCAAACAAGACAATTAAGAGTAGTGTTAATTTTTGCTAAATGAAACTGATAAATAATGAGGAAACCCAAGGTAATTGAAAGCAGGGCTTGAAATGGTTTCTTTGAGTCTAACAATCCAAATAGACAGTCAGCATGAAAAGAGAGTACACTCAGCTTTCTAAAAAACTAACTAAATGGATTGTATCACAATGCATTAGCAACATATCCTCAAAAAGACAAACAAACATTTAAAAATAATCAAAAGGTACAAATCATTGGCACTATTAAATTGAGATGTGGAAACTTTATGGACAAAAAGGATTGGAGGTTCCACATAGAAACATAAGATGGTTTTCATAGAGCCTGCAATAGTATAGATGTTGCCAGTTAGGAATTAGTCATAATAACCAGTGTGCAACCCTTTTATTCCTTCCTCTCCCATATACGCATCAAAATGTCTACAATAGTATGTATAAATCTTCAATTTAAAAGAACCGGATATCTGAACATTTATATTTACTCACCTTAAGGGAATCTTTTCATTTTGATGCTCAAGCACAATCACAACATCATTGCTGGTCCATACCATACTTTCATCCTCCATCATAAGGTTTGGATCCACATCCGCCAGTGATAGCACAAAGCTGCATATTAAAAAGCATTACATTCGGAAATTTCAGCAGTGAATTGGTTTTGAAACAAAATAATGCTATCAATACCAATGAAAATAGTGCAATATGATGCATTTCATTTAGAAAAAAAAAAGACCATCAGAATGAATATAATGGTCTAATCACAAGTATTTAAATCTTCCAACTATGTGATTGATTGACATAATAGATCAACACAGGAGTACTTCCAAAACTTTCCTTACAAAAGTTCAACTCTAAGATGTTGTTTTCTAACAATTTTTTCAACTTTGATCAATCACTGTTTAAATACAAATAAATATATTTTGTATGATGGGAGCTGCATTAACCAATATAATATTTTTTTGGGGATAACCTTTTTCGTCTTTTGAGTTTTGAGTTATTTGAGTATTTGTTTTCATTTTGCAGAAGGCCACCAAATTTTGGATACCAACTTTACGAAGGCCAAAGTATATAACTGCAAATTTGTAGGCCTAGGCTAACCTCAAGTGTCCTAATTGACCTAAGTGAGAGATCAGTTGGAAAAAATAAAAGTACAAAAAAAGGTGTTCTATAAAACTATTATTAAATATGAATGTACAAGAACAAAGACACTATGATGTTAGGGTTGTATTTCAATTTTCATTTAGGCAAAAAGATAACAGTGTACGCACACAGGAATTACTCTAGTTCCATATGTTGGTTGTAGATCCCCTTGTTTCTTTACTTTCTTTTTCCTTTTCCCGCCATATTTTGAGTTATATGAAGCCCAGAGAGGCTTATGCTTAAGAATAGAATCAGTGGACTCGTCAGATTCATCCATCCAATTCTGGCGGAGGAAATATTTACTTGAAAGAGAGGGGTCAGCCACTTCAAGCAATCCAGCGGCAAGCACATCAGCAGAACGTTCCATCTCCTGTAAAGAGGTTTCAAGTCCATTATCCATATATAAATAGCTAAGAAAGTAATAAAATTAATTTGCATTTAGCATCTTTCTTAGAAGCGGATATATTTAATTCAACTATGTGGATAGTGAATTCTGGAGGTTCTTCAAAAGATCGCTTAGGCTAAAAGGATAACATGAGCAGCACTATGTCTACTAAGCATTCAAATTGTCTATTAAACAAAAGGGGTTACAAACTGATACTCATGATCTACAACTTACAAGGTCAGAACATTTTTTTCAATTAATTACCCCATGAAAAAGAAGAAATCACACTGCCCATGTCAAATCATATGAAAAATTAAAAACAGTAGATTTAAGGAACAAAGAGTACAAGTCAGCACTCACTTCTTTTAAAATAGCACCATCCAGATATGTCTTGGTATGAACATGGAAACGACCATCATTCTTGGTTTCCTGCAGGGAATGTCCACGCATAGCTTTTGAAACAGCAATTGCTAGCTTCTCATGGCGATGTAATGAATGTGCACCCCCAATAATTACTAATTCTTGCCCATCATGAAGCATACTCTTCACCTGTGGAAAGACAAAATGTAACAGTTGCATGATGTTCCTACTAAACTACACAAAAAATTCTAGAAAATCCATAAGACAATTTTCAAACCGAGTTAACAAAAATAGGTAATCTGCCCTAGAGGAAGTTACAAACCTCTGCCTCAATTTTTTCTATGTCAATACTGTAATTATGGCCCTTTTCCATAATGTTGTATCGATTATGATTTTGCAAGACAATTATTGGTACAAGCAGTCTTGAAGTAAGATCAACAGTTTCAAACCTGAACAAATCAATAACAACACAATTAAACTCTGGAGCTTATACTTTGGTGATCAGTTAACAAAGCATTCAAGTGAACTTATTATTCACATGCTAGACACAACTGCAGCCTAAATTACATAAAAGTATTGAATACTAAACAAAAGAAAGAATAACAAAGGAGCATAACAGAATAACAATATGTTGAAGATCCCATGTCGACTAAAAATAAGGTCAAATTATAATATATAAGTAGATGCAAATCTCACATTTTAAGCTAATTTTGTAGGGTTGAATTAGGCTTAAATCTCACTTTCTAAGATGGTATTAGAGTCATTCAGAGTCTATTCTAGTAAGGTTTGTTATTGGACCACTTACAGACATTTAATTTTACACGTGAGACGTCTAGTCCTCAGCGTGAGAACATCTCACGTTGACTAGAGATACAACTCCATTATAGTATATAAATCAATGCAAACTTCATCTTACAAGTCAATTTTATGAGATTGAGTTAGTTAGGTTTAAACTCCACTTTCTAAGACAATGCTTTGAAGATGAAAATTAAGGTTGACATCATACCACAAGTTTCAAAAATTAAGCATCCAGAACTCATCTTACAACATTAAGGGGGCAACAATTAGGATGCCATGTATAAATTCCAATCAAGATAGTTAGAATGGTTCTGCTTAAGCAAAGAGCTTATGAAGTTGTGAAAATTCAAGCAGAAGACAATAAAATCAGCTAAGCTAGATAGTTTTGGGCAGTGAAAAGCCGATAAAAGCATGTCCCACCCCCACTAAAATAAAAGATAAGAATCATGACAAATTAATGGATGAAGAAAAACTAAAAAATAAGAATAAATGCATATCATAAAGAGAAAGTTCCGAGACCACCAATTGAATTGATAATGATGGAAAGATGAATGCAGAGGTTTGGTTATGTGAGACAAGCAAATAGAAAGCTATCCAATTAAAAGGGGCCAAAGAACAAAGACAACCTCAAGAGAAACTAATAATATAAAAGACCTCACTCTAAAGAGTTCTACATAATTTAAGTTTGTTATAGAATCCAATGCCTCCCTGTGTAGTTGACTACCCTGCTGATAGCATCTCCAATGGCACAATTAAGGTAGTGTTGCTTAATATTCTTTGGATGGACCCAAATATTCCGCATCACATTTAACAACCTAGCAACATTTTACAGCATAGGTGCAACTAGTAAAAACTTAAAATGAGTCTCATGTAATAACCCTACATATTCATATGCTTTATTATATTTGGTTTTATTTAAACTTAAAAAATAATAATATTCTATTCATGTTTCAACTGCTAGAGTCACGGTCAATGTTTATGGTTGATCTGATATTAATTTTTGTCAAAAGAGACTGACTAGCAGCTGACTTGATTCCTGCATTGCTTTCCTTTCCAAGATCAGTTTTATGGGCTTTTAAAGTTAGGAATCAGTTGCTTAAACAAGGACAGTTCTTACACCGCTGATGCCACATGTGATTGGACCAATGGTGAAAACTCAATAGTAATGGTTCTTATAGATAAAAAAGCTCTATTGAAGATTTAGCAGTTGTTATTTGCTTATAAATCTGAATACCTCACATCAGGTGCAATAACATGTTCCACCGTGGTTGATACCAAAGAAGCAAGCTGTCCAAGAAAAATATCATTGCTTGATTGTTGAGAAGTTGTGCTCATACTACTAGGACGGATCACATTTCGTAATCTTGGCAGGGTTCTAGAACAGACACTTCCTTCTTCAGCTTCAATCTTGCCGTAAGTGCAAGGCCCTGCTGAAAGGTCAATCACCACAAATCTGAATGAATAAACAAAAACAGTCAGGCTAGCATATACGTATGATGTATGGGCGCACATAATTTCTTAAGATACAGAATATACAATTAAACCAATTTTTCCCTGTGAAACTTTCTTGAGAGAAGAAACCTAAGTTTAACAGAAAATAGTTCAAAACCAAACCATCACATACCTGCCAGAGCTTAGCCAAACTTGAGTCGCTCCTCCACCATTGTAACGATAACGATAGATGTAATCTCCTTCTTGTCTTTTCATATCTTCCTCGGTTAGGTCAGGAATTTTCCCATACATTAAACCATCAAGATCGATTTCCTTATTTCTAGGATCTAGTCTCACCTACAAGTAATTTTAAATTAGCAGAAAAAACGATAAAAAAAAACAAATACAAATGACATAGTAGTAGAGAAATATGATACTGAACGCGCAGGAAGAACGAAGAACTTATCCAGATACTCATATTTCCTCCCTTAGTAGTTCGTGAAAGCAAAAGTATCAATTATACGTGTTAAAAGAGTTAACATAATGCACCAAATTTATAGAAATTAAAGTAAGGTATATCTAATATTTGGCAACTAAAGGTATTGCTTATTGATTGTACCTTGTCAAAATTTACAATAAATATTGCACTTGGCACTGGTCTATCCATCTCCGTTACAGAAGATCCCACACTGTCCATGTCAAATATGTAGGAGTACAGTCTTTGAAATACTGGTTCCACACCTGTTGCTTCAACTTCAAACAAAGGTACCTCCCTTCCAAACTCAGTCTGCAAGTTGTGGTAAGCTTTAGCAAGTGCCATATCCAATAAAAACAAAAGAAAGTGGCATACAAAAGAAAGGACAGCACAGTTACCTCTCTTGCTTTTCCTGCAGGAACCATTGCTTCTTTCAGTGCTTTCTCAAGTGCAATTAGTTCAGGCTGCCCGGCCTACAGTGAGAATTAGATTTTAAATTATTAGAGTTCATATCTAGCTGTTTGTACATGATGGCCTATACAAAGAAACAGACAATGACATTAAAAAGAATTTGTGACTGTAGAATATGCTTCAACAAAAATACCAAAATAGCACAGTCGTAATCAACCCATAAGATTTCTAAAGTACAGTTTGATTCTCAAACAAAGCCAACTGGTAATTCTTTACAAGGGTATTTAGTTCATCTATACAAAAGCTCATTGTTTCTTCCTCTCTCGGCCTTCCAAGGATGGGAATTCAATCTCGACTATTTTTTCTCGAGTATAGAAATACGAACATGATCAAACTTTCATCAGTTGTTATATGGTTTGAAACCTTTAACTTTGGATCTATTGGTATAAATTTCTCCATACACAGTACTTAAAAATAATAGGAAGAAAAATAAAATAAAAATCTTCTTAAGTTTATAAATAAGTTAAAATTAGGTTTTTGGAGAAGTTAATATGAAAAAACTTCCCCAAATTAACTTATAAATAAGATGATTTTAGGAAAGCTCATTTCATATTTTTATCTTCCTATTTTCATCTCTTATAAGTGTTTACGAAGAAGTTTAACCAAACAAATCTTTTATAATATGCATTTCAAGAAAGCACCGGGATCTCCTCCAACCAACGTGCTCTGCATTTCAATATTCCACAACTTGACCTATGCTAAAATTATCCAATTTCAGACCAAAACATCGGTAATTAGAACTCTACCGATTCGCTTAACTCAACCTTCCCAAACTAGCAGACCGCAGAGTCACAGCTAAACAGTAACCACCACGCTAAAGCTTGGGAATCGCATTTCACTTTCAATCCAATTCAATCAGCAAGCAAACAGGGATAGTGAAACAACAATTAGCCTAAATAGAGTACAAGGCATAGTAAACGTGGCTTACATGAAATGCATTATAGACCATGTGATGCTCAATATCAAGTAGCTCCCCGGTCTCCAGACACGAAGGTCTGTGAGCTGGAAAGCTAGTTTTGAGAAACTGTTCCAATCGATGCGCGTCGATATTGTATCTGTAACCTCCGTCTCCGTTGAAACCAATCAGAACCACGTTCACTTCGAGCGGAACTTGAAAAGGAACCTACACAAACCACAAAAACGTGAATTAACACATCAATTAATTGGACTTTGATGCTGATTTTAATTTCATGGGGAAAGAAGTGACCTCGGCGCGAGAATGAAGCATGCGGCGGACGTCGGATCGGACGCTGTCGCGGACGTCGTGGAAGGCGCCGTGGTGCCACTGAGCGTGGCCGGGTTCTCTCCGGAACGCTTGCGGCGCCGACTCGGACTGAGTCAGGAGAAGACTCAGCAGAGCGAGTAGGAGCGAACGAGGCGCCATTACCTCGCTCGGCTTTGTGGATTCAGTTCAGGAATGTGAGAATTGTTAGTGATTTGATTGAAATAGGAACATGTGTTGCTGCAACAGCCAGATTGTGAGGAATTACTTAGCCATTTGCGAAGCTTGCACAACGACTATGCTCAGTGTGCTTGGGGAGTCCACTCGCCGGGACCTGATGCCTGCCAATTTCAACAATGCATGTTCTGCAACGACAATAACCATGTTTTGGATCCAATTCAATGCTTTTCGTTACCGGCCCAAATTCTGGATTGGGTCGGACCGGTCCATCCAATATTCATCAAAGGCTTTTTGCTTCCTACACCCCATGGTTATTACCTGCACCTTCATTAATATCACTGTGTTTTCTTCTTATTCTTTACACCCACATGCCCACTATATCCTTGTTGTCTCACGATAAAAGTGGCAACATTAATTCGTCGAGAACCTTTACGAAGCCTAAAGTCTCCACCTGGAAGATGGCAGGAAGGGGGAGAAAGAGAGAGAGGGAGAGAGCAAAATGTTAGATTTGTCAGGTTTAGTAGAGATTATACAGCAAAAATAGTTTTTTTTTTTCCTTCTGTAATGTAACCTTTGGATTGTTCAATCGGTCATGTCATGTTTCTTGATTATTCAATCCAGAAAACAAACATGAATGTTTTATATAGTATCCTGAAAAACTTGTTTTAAAAATTTTGTTCCAAACTTCATCCAAACCATGGTTTTCCACTCATGTTTTAAATTTTAAAAATTATTTTTTTATAATTTAAGATTTTTTTTATATATTTTAAAAAAGATTGATCGTAGACTGGCCCATTTGGTTCACAGTAAGTACAAGACTGGGCTGGTCTAATTAATAAAATTATGTTAACGGGTTACTTAATTAAAATTGCATCATGGTTTTCTAATTAAAAAACAAAATATATTATATTTATATTCCTTTGTTTCAAGATAAAATTATTTTTTATTTTGCGTCGACTTAAATGGTCTTTGTTTAGTACTAACAACATGGAATTATAGTCTTTCAATGTTTTTTTTTTGTTAATTTCTTTGTTTCTATTTTGTTATTTTATTTTAATATATATAAAAAAAGAATGATTGAAAAAAAAGAGAGTATAAAACGTTCTAAGACGAATTGACATCTGACCTAAAACGGAGTGGTCTATAACTGTAGCATCGAAAAAAAGAGATTATAGAACGTTTGAAACTTATTTACTCGATTTCTTGAATACATAAAATATTGCACAATGATCCAATCCATAGAAAAAAAGAACTTTTAAACACCTCTACATTATCTCCTTAATGCCCGAGTAGAACTATATTTATCAAATAATTTTGTTTTAAATCTAATAGTATGTATACATGCTATGTTGTAATTTAGTTTTAAGGCCCCGATAATATAATGTTTTCTTGTAGTATTATATTTAATAATAGTTTTAAAGTCAAACACGTATTATTTTTTTATTGATTAACAATATATAAATTATTTTCGGAAAATACACTGAGTAGGGGTGGAGAAAAAACCTAAATTGAACTAAAACTATCAATAATCAAACAAAATTAAACTAAACTGTTTAAATATGTACTAAACTTAAACTAATTTTTAAAATCAAATTTAAAACTGTTCTATAAAATAGTTTATTGCACTATATGAACTTAAAACATTTTTGAACTTAAAACATTTTTAATCTTTCTTAGATGAATTAGTGTCAAATTGAACTGTCAATGGAAAACACAAAAAAATTGACATGTTTTGATGTAATGGCCAGGAAGATTATATACCGATACAGTAATGTTAAGTTTTGAATAACAAGTTAAGATCACCAAATTTGTTTTACTTTATTCCAGTTTTCTGTGTATCAGAATTTTAGTACTTGTATGGGTGAATTTATTGAAAAATGTTAGAGGGTTTAACTATCAGTATTATTTTAAATTGAAATTAAAATTTTATTTTCACAACAAAGAATGAGTGAAAGAGAAAATAATGAAAAAGGATTCAAAATCGGTAAAAATCAATTTAATTTCATTTAAAATACAGTTCCATTTGAAATAGTTAAAAAAATAATTTAGAGAACTAAATAAATATTTAGTTTAGTTTGTTGAAACTATTTTGTAGTTCAATTTATTTTGAATGAACTATTTTCTGAATTTGTTTCAGTTTTTAATAGTTTAGTTGAGTGTAGTTTTTTTTACGACTCCTAGGAACTGTACCCCACCAAATTTATTTATATATTATCTATGATATTGTGCTGTTTTACATTCCTACGCAAAACTTCTTAATTGTTAGAATTCTGCGTGACGAGTGTGTTTAACCGAACTTTTCCTAGCCCAATACCTTCATCTTCTTCCTTAAGTTTGCTGCAAAAGGTTTTAAGCGGATTGCAAATCGAAGACTTTTGTGAAAACTATTGATGTTGGATGAAGGGCACTAGTAAGAGGTCATTATTGAAGTATATTCAGAATTTAGGATTCTCTGTAGTTTTCTTCTCCCCGTCTTGAATCATTGGGTCTTATGCTTGTATAGGCATTTGTATGGTTTGGACAAAATTATAAGTGTGCGATATGAGCATTCCTGAACTGATTTTATCCTTTAAGAACACCATAAGAATTTCAATTCCTTTTGATCGTGTCTGCAGTGCCTCGACAACAAAATAAGACCAAACTATAACAATGTTATTTAACGTCATCACTCTTTATGACCAAAATAATATTTAAAAACTAAAAGATATAAATGTAATTTAACTAAATATCAATAGAGATGACGATAAATAGAAGTATTATTTTACCCAAAAAAATTAACCAACTCAATAAACCCCTTTACGTCACAAACTAAATTAGCCAAATATAACCCAAATTAATTTATATCACAAATGATATATTTTAACCTGACCTATTTTAAGGACAGACCCATCCGACCAAGCACGTTTAGACAAATATAATAAGGAAGCATAAGTATAATTTGCTTCAATTGTTTTACACAGGTAGTGTAAGAAAATGAACCTATAGTATATCAAACACAGTAAACAACCCTTTCAAGTTCTAGTCCCACAATATATATTTGAAATTTTATGTAATTGCAGATTGAAAATGCTTTTTAATTCGGGCTAACAACTTGAGGGCAGTATTACATATGAATTTTCTACATCATTTGTCGTCAAATAAATTTGAATTTGAACTCAATGAACATACTGCTTGATTAGCTTATATGAAGCCAAAAAAATAAATAAACAAATAAATAAAATCCAGTGTTTGGGGTAAAACTATAAGGTTAGAAAAGGGAATACGATATTTGTGTTTTGTTTTTTATTTTTTTTCTTTTGACGAATAAATTTCTAACAATATGTTATAACTTAATAAATTGTAGTGCCTCAGAATGATGATGTATGTGGGTACTAGAAGCCAAATGTGCCACAGCAATGGCATATTGAAGCAAGGTGTACCTACGAATTGGGCGTATCTTCTTCAGGTATGGCAAAAACTCGTACAAGACTGCTTACTGCTTACAATTACAAGTCAGTGATCGAGAGCGCTTCGAAGTGAAAGTGCCGAGTCTAGCACTGTGCCTCTGGAAATAAGGTCGTGGTTTAAGAATAAAACAATAACAGATATATCATCATGAAAATGGCGTCGAACCTTCTTGTCAATCTTACGCAGATCTGAATACCGCATTTCACGTTTTCTTGCTGCTTCGTGAAGGGCAGCCTTTATAAGTCTCTTCGCACTACCCTGCATGCAGAAATACAATTTGAGTGACTAGGCTAGGGAATCAGCAAAATCAACACAGGAAGAAGAGACAACACCAAATGAATTCACAGAATAAAACCATCCACACATTCCTGTCTATAACACTATGATTTGAATTTTAAAATAAAATCAACTTATATACATATATATACATATATATATATATATACATATATATATATATATATATATATATATATAAATTTTTGTGAAAATTAGATGACTTTTTTTGTCAAAGTTAAAGGCATAAGTTTAGTTAAAAGAGAAACTCAATTCATTTTGCCTTTTTATTTTCTTCTCATATAAATACTCAAATAGTTACGAAAAAATTTATTCAAACAAAGGCTTGGTATTCATACCTCGCAACAAAGCCTTAGCAGAAATATTCAGTCATAATAAGTTGCACAAAAGAACAACTTCGTGAAAGGAAAGAATGCAGGAGATAAATTCATCATAGGAACGTATTAATGAATAACTATAAAGTCATGATAAAATGCAAATTTAAATATCATCAAAAGGAACTGGAACAAATAGGAATCTGGCAAACTCCTGATAAAGGAATAACAACGAACTAGTAGGAATTGTAAAGCTTATGACTTCAGCAAAGGTACAGACAGACAATTATTCCATTCACTGTTCATGCTCTTCTACACAAAATCAAATAAACCAAAAGCAGTCATTTTAATCGGATATAAAGACATGTGGGAACTAAAATTGAAATTAAGGATCAAAGATGTATGGGGGAATTTAAAAAACTTGTCCTGACCAACATGTAAACCACGTAATGAATATTATAGATCCTCCACATTTCACCAATGCGTGAAAACCGGACTAATCCTCATCCAATTATTGATGTAATCACCACGTTCAGTTTAAAAGATCCCCCCCACAACACACACACAGAGAACCATGCATTTCATTGCCATATGGGGAAAAAATAGAACAGGTAACGTCCATTACAGAAATAAGTAAAGAAAATCCAAACATGTGAAAAACAATCTTACCGCATGTGGGTTGCTGTTTACAATATCCACAGCTTTTTCATTACTTAAGTGCTCCCATAAACCATCTGATGCAAATATAAGGAAAGAATCATTTGGTTGGAGAGGATGAGAAAGAATACTGGGATTAGCACTCAGGATAGGCATGTGCATCGGTTCAGGAAGTCTGAATTTTGCATTAAGTGGTTCCCGGTTAAATTGTGCATGTTTCAAATATACGTCACCTATAGATCTAGAAACCTGCACCAAATACAATCAACGGGAATTGATGTGATATTGTCAAGTTTTGATGCGAGGAAGTAAAACAAATAAAAATAATAGTTAAGACAGAACCTTGGGATGACTTGTGAACTATTAACGATTGTGTATATATACGCAGACACACACATAGAATTATATATATATATATGACTTCAACAATAAAATAATGCAGAGGATAAAACTGGAAAGCATATTGGCTGTCTTTCATATGAATGCAATACAAATCAATGTAAAAAAAAGAATATTGAATATTATATGGCAAATGTAAATGTTTCCTTCCATTTATATGATTTGGTTTAACCACACAAAACAAGACCTTTCAGTTTCAATATCTGCATCTCTTCTGTATAAAGAATGGAAAACAATAAAGAAAATAATGAATGAATCAATAAATGTTTGGCCAGGTTCACGCTAGCACTGCTTTTTATATGTGGAAGGTAAGAGGTTCTGACTTCTGAGAGGACACAAGTTTAAAAATTACCTGAATAATGCCTTTTACTCTCCACACTCCATGTTTGAGGACAACAATTTGAGGATCATGAGGATGTGTTTCTTTAAGTTCCTCTCTAACAGCCTCAAGATTTGCATTGTGTTCCGTAGACAGCTGAATTGCAGCCATACCTCCAGTGTTGCCAACTTTCTTACCCAATACAACACGGGAATCTCCAACGTTTGCCACAAAGAGGGTCTGTTGAAATATCACTCCAACTAGACAACAGGTCCCAGCACTCGCAATTTGAGGTCGAGTATTCCAGGAACCTGACACGAGGGCCGTGTATCCCTCTTCCGTCTGGCGAAATGCTCTTTCAATTGTCTCCGTTGTCACAAGCCCGTGTGAGTCAGCTGATGTTGCTGCACAGACAAGAAATCTGAGACAGCTAGCATAAGAACCGTTTCTTTAACAACAGAACAAGACAACAAGGAAACCAATCCCCAACACTCATACCCCATGAAGGAACCAAAATTGAAGGCATAATGCTCCACCAAAACAATGGGCCTTCAACACAAAAATCGAGACTCCAAAACACTTTAATAACTAATTACAGCACCATGTACCAGGGAATCCGAATCCGTTTAAAGCCAATAAAAATTTACATATAATTCACCTATTAAATCGATTTACGATAAAAAGCCAAAACAAACCATAAAAAAGAAAAGGAAAAACTAGCAAACAGTATCTATCTATTGTCCTGAATGTTCAGCTGTACTTGGTTCCTGGAAATCTCAGACTCATAAAGACCAACGTGAAAAATAAAAGTATAAAAGCACTTCCAAAAAAGGTTCATGAAAAAGCAAGCTGATGAAAACCACTGGTAACAGTTACTACCACTGCTACTCGTGATTCATGAAGAGACGATCACACCAAAAACGTGGCCGCATTAAATCCAAACAGCAAACACCGAGAAAGTGAAATATATAAATAAACAATTAAACAGACAAACGAAACCGCGTCTATAAAGTCAGGGTTCCGAATGAAGAACCTTGAAAATGGCGAAACAAGTGATCGCAAACGTATCTGGAGGCGTCGGGCCCTCCGTGACCGTCGTATATTCCGACGAAGGTACCGAGAGGACCGGACTCGATCTGGCTCTGGTCTTCGAGAACCTGGTTGGCCTGAACGACGGCCATGGAGAAATCGCCGGAGGCATATTTTCCGACGTCTCGGAACCAGAGCAAGCCGTCTCTGCCTTCTCTCCCGGCGAAGGTGCTACCGATAACTCCGACGGAATCGAATCGATCAGCATCGCGCCCGAACGGCTTCCAACACAGCGAGAACAGATTCATCAATGCAAGGAGCATACCACATCGCTCGGAAACCCTAACCCTAAGGCCCCCAACGCCGGAAGAACCAAGTTCGCTCCGATCCTCCGAATCTGAGTGGGGAAGGAACGGCTAACGCGGAGTTTATGAAGAATAAAAAGAAAAGGGGGAAAAGAAGAAGATAGGTTAAAGAGGCGCAGGGTAAGGAGGGGGCGCACGTTAGAGTTGGGTGGTGGCGGGGTGTGTTCGGTGGTAGAGGAACATGAACGGGCTCATTCTCTTGTGGGGAGAAATGGTGTGGGGAAGACTCTGTTTGCTGATGTTATTTTCGATGCCTTTCCTTTTTTCCTTTTTCATAAAACCAAATTCCATACTTTAGTTGGGTTGGGACAAACACCTTCACTTTCTGTCTTCCCCACAATTTTCCTTTCTATTTTTTTATTTTTTATTTTTTCTTTGATTTAATTTTATCTCAACAGTTTTTAGTTAATATAAACCATTTTTAATCAAAGATTGTACCATTAACAAACTCCTTTCAAAAAAACAAATTTAATTATCACTTTTTAATAACAATCAAAACAGGCGTTTAATTTAGTAGATATCAATTAATACCTTTCTATTATTGATTTAACTTTATTATAAATTATACAATTCTATACTTTTAATTTAAGGAGTCTCACTTGTGATCTTTTTAAATTGTTAACAAATGTATTCAGAATGTTATTTTTACTTTTACCGTTTAAGTTTATATAATTAAAATTAACTTTAGTTCACATCTATTAATCTTTATGCCTCAGCTCGATGTAATGAAAAGTAATAAAACTTGGAAAAATGAATAGTAAAATATTAAAAAGTACAAAAAACACTTCAGGGTTAAACTTCTTTTAATAATGGTACAGAGATATACTGAAAAAATTACTCAATGAAGTTAAATATTAAAGTTTTTTTATATGTGAGTAAAAGGAAAAGTTATAATTTTACATTATAATTGATTATGTTATATAAATAATTACTTCTGTATAATATAATTAATTAAGTTTTCATATGATTGAATGTAAATTATAATTTTTTTATTAATTAGTAGTATTTTATTATAATATATATTTCTATATTGTAATAAAATAAAATAAAATTAAATTCTGATATTTTGTAAAAAAAAAATTATTTTTTGTTTTAAAATATTTTTTGTTAGACTTTATAATAATTTTTTTTTAATTTTAATTTAAAGTGTATTTAACTATAATTAATACTTTTAAAATTTATTTTACAATATTACATAAACTGACATGTATTGTTTTCTAATGTATTGTTTTCTAAATTAGGTATTGATTTGTAATAGAATAAAGTGATAATAAATGAGAGGAGTTTATATCTTCATTTAATTATATATATTTTTATATTATAATTCAATTAAATATTTAATAATGATATTAAGAAGTTGATTTTAAACATAATTTAATTTTATATAATTAATTTAGTGAGGTTTAAACTTACTTATATATTATGAATTTGTTATAATTTTAGTTAATGTAAGATTTCCAACACATCATTCTTATCTTGAGGAATGATACAAGACTCACCAAATATAATTAACTTTGAAACTATCTTAATAAATAAATTTGATGTCTAACTCAATCTCACAAAATCAACTTATAAAATGAAATTTGTATCTATTTTAAATTTATCTTGTTTTTAATTGATTTGAGATATTCAATGGTTAAAGTATAATGAGAATAAGTATAATTAATAAAAATATTATTTTAAAAAAATAATTTAAAAGTAACTTGTTGTTTATCAAAATGTTTCTGATTATAAATATATTTAAGTATATCTACTAAATTAGAACAACAATAAAAAAATATTTTAAACCAGTGATAACACTAATGCAAATGACGCAAATAAGTAAACACATTAACTTATATCATTTACCTATTAACAACTTGTATTAAAATGAATTTGTATGTTGTAAATGCAACACCCCATTAAAACAAGCTATTTACATAATTGAAGAGTTAACAAATTTTATATTTCTTATTTGTTTAAATGGGTGAATAGGATTTAGGGTTTACATCAACATTAAAAACATTTTAAAGGAGAACATAATTAATAAAAAAATTATTAATATTTCTAATGAGATGTATTGGAAATAAAATGCACAATTTTTTGAGTGAAAAGCTTGTCAAAACTAATTTCATAAAAAATAAGATTAAATATTATTAATAGAAAAAATATTGTTCTGTATTATATTCAACTTATTATTTAAATATGAATATTTCTATTTTCAAATTTCAGAGTTGGTGAATTTAAATTTGATTTTTTCACCCTCCAATTATGTCCACTGATGTTTTAGTTTAGAAAAATAAAGTACGGTTTTGCAAGTTGGTTCATGTAGTTAATTAACGTTTGGAAAATATTGAGATTAGTGAGATATTAATTATAAAATTATTGTTAGAACAAAGTATGTAAATATTGAGATTAATTAGTGAAATATTAGTTATGCAAAGTTATTATTAGGACAAAGTATGTAAATATGGACTTTAACATATAAATAGTGAAGTTTTAGTTTAGCCTTTGAATAGATATCAATATTCAAACTAAACTCTTTATACGAGTTTGACTCGAGTGGATATAGTTTATGTAAAAATAGTTTTATATATTCTTTATCAATTATAAAAAATTAGCTCTTTATCAAGTAAAATGGGTCTTTTAAATAAATAAAATGGTGAAATCATCCTAAAAATATAAATAACAAATGAATTTAGTCCTCATATTATAATGATCGATCATATTAATCTTAAAAAAGAAAAAAACATTGTAGCTTTTACTTTAGTTTAATTAACTATCAGCTTAATATAAAGGTATCAACTTCTGAGATCGGTTGAAAAGAAGCTATTTAGAAATTATTTTATACATAAATTTTCAGTATATCGATGTAGGAGAATTTTTACGACATAACAGATTTAGGTCATTTTTGTAATCTCAATAATTACACAAAAAAATATCATTTCACATTTTTACTAAATGATACACATTAAACTTTAAAACTTTTTTTTTTCTAATAATTGTCTAGGAAAAGGTATGGTGAAAGTAGTTAACATGACTTCAGCTTGGAAGAAGATTATATAGAAATAAAGTTATTCTTTTCTTAATGATCAAACTATAATGTTTTATTCAAGTAATTATTTATACATAAAAAAATAATTATGAGCTGTTTCTAATATCAATTAATAATAAACTGTTATTAAACACCTAAAAAAATTGTAATAACAAGTACATTAATTTCATTAAATTTTTTAGAGTGTAACTTTATTTTGTACAAAGTGCATAAGTAAATTAACTGTAAAAAAATAATTAAATAATTCTCTTACTATTGGCTCATTAATTTATGGGTTTATTGAATATATGATTTTTAAAAAAACTATTGTAAAGATCACCAAACTTTATATACAGAAAGAGACTAGATGATTTGAGAGAAAAACACAGTGCACATGAATTTGATATGAGCCAAATTGACTCTACATATTGATTGAATACATAACAGTGTTAGCCACAGTGGATAAAACTGTTTAACTGAGAATCAAACAATTAATTAGTGTTAGTACAACATATAACTGACAAACGGTGGGATCTGTAACTGTAACTCTGTGGTGGACCTCATTCTCCATATCTCTCTGTATCTTAAAAAGTATAACTTTAATTTACCATGTAAAATATAAATACTTTTATAAAGATAAAAATTAACGAACTATGTATTTTATTTTATTAAATAATAAAATTATTTTAGTTTAATAAAAAGTGAAATTTCCTAATTAAAAATGACAATAGAAACAATTATAAAAAACTTGTATTCCTTTATAAAATGTAATCATGTATATAGATTTTTCCCTTAGGTTTCATTTATTCTAAAAAAAAATGATTAGGTTTCATTTAATCATGACAAAACTAAGAAGTAATGGTTTCTCTTCTAGTCCTAGACTCAAATCATAGGATAAGGTGATGGACATATAATTATATATATAATGGACAAAGACGCACTTGCCTTTGTCCCTCTATCTGCAACATAAGTTTGATGTCAACACCTAAACAAGGATTAGATGTAACTTGACTTGGAGTTATCATTATGTTCAGTGAACTGTGTAAGAAATGAAATTTACATCAAATTCTTGTCTTTTATTTGAACAATAAGCATAATTCCATGTTTCACTTTATTTCGCTTCCCATAATATTTGTTTTCTTTTATTTATATTTTTAATGTTTCTTAAACATTTTTGTAATGACGTCAATTAATATAAATAATCCATCTATAGCAATTAACGTATGTATATATGGCCAATATGGATATTTTTCGTTAACATGAAAACATATGTTTAATAAATATCTGCGATTCCAGATGTACGATGTTATCCCCAATGATAAAGGACAGACTTAACTGCTATCGAAACTACCAAATCAAAAGTTACAATTTAAGTTTTCAAATAATGGTTTAAAATATATTTAATATTTTTAAATCTTATTAAAATTATAAAATTTACCATATTTTTAAAAAATACATATTTATCAACTACATATTCTAAAATCAAGTTGCTTTAATTAATTAATTAATTAATTAATCTGGAAATGTATCACTAGTTTAATGGGGTTAGTTGTCTTTTTTAGTTCGATATGACCTCTCAACCCACCAAATCATTCGCACAAAGGTTAAATTGCGACCCCTCTTTATGATTGAAATTAAAATAAAAAATAATTTAAAAGATTCTTTATTTGTTATATATAATTTAAATGATACAAATATATAATTTCATGTGATTTAAAAGGTAATATTTATAAATTTTTAATTATTTATTATAATGAAATAATTTAATAGGTAATAATAGCAATCTTTTTTATTTCTCCTATTAGAAATGTTAATTACCCAACTTAAACTTAAAAAATGTTTAGAAGGTTAAGTGTGTTTTATTAGGATTATTATGCAAGTAGTTACTCTAGAATTAAATCATAGTTAAAATATTGTGTAACTGGATCAAACTAATTCTTATTCTTAATAATGTCATCTAATTACTGTAAACAAAAAAAATTTGCAGAGAATAGATAGATTCAAACCAGAGAAAGACACGACAATGAAATGAGGATTTGAATACTGCGAATAGGGTTTCAGGGTGGTGTAGGGGTTAAAAGAGGACTTTAAAAGGTAAAAAAAGTAAAAAAGAAAAGAAAAGAAAAGAATTTAGCTGTTTTTGACTAGAGGAATGACGGACACTACGGGGAACAGTCCCAATGTGACGTGGGATAAAAGAAAATTTACGCTTAACTCTTATGTAGAAGAAGTGTAACTCAAGAGAGAAAGAATTTTTATCTTTATTTTTTTTTTTAAAATTTAAGTTTCTCTTAAATATAAAAAATGAATAACATTTTTATTTGTATCAAATTTAAATAGGAGTGTTTAATCAATGAGTTTTTATTATAAATATAATAAATTTAAATAATATTTAATTTAATTTTATGCATAAAATTATTTGCAAAAAGTTAGCGGGAAATATTTTAGTTTTTCACTTATTACAATGTTATTATTTATAATTCCTTTTTATAAAAACTATCTAAAAAACAACTTATAACTAATGGGTTTACTGTGAGTTTTTTATTTGAAGAAAAATAATAATTAACATGTACGTAGATAATTTCACAATTATTAATAACTTTTTTTGCAAAAAAAAAAATATTACAAGAAAATTCCTCTTTGCTTGGGGAAAAAATTACAAAAAAATTGCATGTATGCAAAAAATATTAACAGAAAGATGTGCGTTTATCATAAGTTATAGTATTTTTTTTGTGATTCTTTTATTTCTAAGAAAAAATTATTTAATTATATAACTGATATAGACGTAATCAATTTTACAAATATTAAAAATATTTTTTTGTGAATAATTTTACTCCGGAGAATTTGCATGTATTTTTAGTGGATTTTTTTTTAAAAAAACTGTAGATATTTATTGTGAAAAGCAATTTACATGAAAAAGTGAATACATTTTTTGGCAAAAATTTTTAATAGAAAAATGGGCATGAAATAAATAATTTTGTAGCAGTGAAAGAGAGTCCGAGTCTCGTATATAATACCCTTACATCAAAATAAAAGTTTTAAAAATGATGTAATATAATAAAACTCATAAAATAAAATAAAAATTAAAACATCATAAAATCACTTTTGTTATAGAGATGCTCTAATATATTTGAAGGAACAACGACAAAAAAAAATGTGAAAACTCTTGTAATTTTTTCTCATAATTAAGCAAACATTTATTCATTATTAACTGTTAATTATGAAAAGAATTTAGATTATTTACACAAAGAGTAGTCAAATCATTATTAATAGTGAGCAATTAAACATTATCATCAAGAGTAATTTACAATCACTTAACAACTGAAAATAATAATATTTTATTAAATATGTAATATTCTATTACAAAAATCAGTTGTAATATAAGTATATTTTGTGAAAAGTCCGGTCAAACAATATTTACTCTTTGTTTTTAACACATGTAGAACGATGGGGTCCTTAATTTTTATCACAATTTTTTTTTTTTTACTTCTATTGTCACGGAAAGGTAGCAAAACTTGCTATGCAATAATCAACTTTTCTGTTCGTTCTTCAACTTTGAAGTATAAATTTTCCTTATTCTCCCAATCACCTTCCTCATAATTACCCTGTACTTTCTGTTAGGAGCATTACTTTTGCACAACCCATCTCTTTTCTCCATCCTCAACCGTTCCTCATCACTACCCAAAAACGCACCACTCAACACAAACGCCTCATAAAGTTGAGGATACAACATAACCAACGACTGCCTCAATTTCGCCGAAACCTTCACCTTCGACTTCGAACCGTCGCCGCCTTCACCGTAATGCCCAACACTCACGCGCCCGTTAGCGTAGTCGTCGCACGCGCTCAGAATGGCACGCGCCCGGTTACGGAAATGGGCCACGACGAAGGTTTGGAAGTTCCACGGCGGGCGGCGTAGCTGGCAGAGCATGGTCCTACAGTTGAGAGCGAAAACGGCTTCATTGTAAGCCTGCGACCTGTTCTTGAAGAATATGCGTCCGCCGCGTAAGAAAATCTCGGACCAATAGTCGTTGTAAAACGGCTTGTCGTTTAGAACAAGCGCTTGGATCGAGAGTAGCAACTGTAGCACGGTGGAGCCATGTGGGTTCCACATCTCGTTTCTTCTCCCGAACCACGTGTTGATTAGGCTCAAGCACACGTGGCCATTGCTGTATAAGTTCGGGTTGATGGAGAACCCGTAGGAGCGGTAATGGACATCCGGCGGGCTGGCCGGGTAATCGTGTGGGAACGCGATGTCGAAAAAGAAGAGACCGTCGTGGTAGGGGGTGCCGGCGGTGCCGACGATCGTTGCACGGAGCAAATCGATGCGTTTCTCGTATACGCTAACGTATATGGAATCGGGGAGGCTGCGGGCGAGAATTTTCCACTCTCTCATAATTCTCTTGTACACGTCACTCCCTACTTTTCGGAACTCCTCTGAGTCTGTAACTGATCTTAGGAAGTGGTGGTCGGTGTCGTCCGATACGACGTCGAAGCGTTCCATGTTGTTGTTATTGTCGGTGGCTGCTGCCATGTTGAGAATGGGAATCCGGCAACAGCTACGTGAGTGTCGCTGTTAAATACAGTGTGAGCAAGAAGCACGTGGCGGTTGATTCGCAATTTCAGCATTGAGTTGAACGAGTATCATCAATTCACCACGTGCTCTCTTACAGGTTTCATCATCCAATAATTTCTCCATTTGCCTCCTTGTGGTTAGGAAGGAAATAAAAGATGCTTGATATCACTTGTAAATTAAATAATTTTAATTTTCCACTTTAATTGATTTAATCTAATTAAATTGTTTCATTGTTTTTATTAATTTTATCACTTTTTTTGTCTTCTATAAGACATGTTGAACACAAATCTAGTAATTGTACACATATTGATTTACTTATATAAATACCACTAATGGTGGTGAATAAAGTGAGCCTCAATTAATTGATACTTAATAATGTATTTGAAAACTGATTCATAATGCATATTAACGACATAATCAACAATCATTAATACTCATAAATTGCAAGTGATTCTAAATTCCTTGATGAACATTAATTAGATAATCAGTGCTCATCAGTTATAAGTGAAACTTCACGCATTAATGAACATTAATTTGCATAATAAATACATATTAATACAGTACAAATTTTCTCTATTAAGTCTATGTGCCTTCACACACTTTAACGGTTGTTTAAAGTTGTTGCTTTTTCAACTCAATTATTTGAGTTGTTGTTTTTCAACTCAATTTCTATATATTTTTATGGGAAAGAGTAATCTGTATTTAGATTATTAATTCAATTTTTGAGTCTCTCTTTCTCTCTCTCTCTCTCTCTCTCTATATATATATATATATATCATTTTTAACCCTTTTTTCTTATGATTTTTAATTTATTAATTATTTTATTTCAATTTCTTAGACTAATGTTTTTAAAAAATATTTTTTTATAATACAAATAATGTTTACACTATCATATAATGAAAATTTGTCACGTTTGATAAATTTATCTCATGAAAAATTCTCATATCCTATCTATCATAACATTACGTACTATTAATGTATAAAAATAATCTGATGTTATTTTTTTAAAAAATAGCACTGATCAGACGTACCTAATTACCCATATAATGTTTCAAATAATTATACTTTATCAAGATAAATTAAATAATTACATTTAATAATTTATTTTAAAATTATAAATTATATGTGGCCAAAGTTGTATTTGTCAAACTACTTATTAATCTTACCAAACATACTTTAAATGATATACCAGGCAACTTCGATGGTTTTAACGTCAAAAATTTTCATTGCATGTATTAAAGAAAAAGTATATGATTACATTTTAATATTTTTTAAAATTTTCTTAAAGTTTAAATTAATTCAAATAAAAATGTAAAAAAGAAAGTTACAAAAACATAGAAAATATATCTCAGTATGTTCATTAGAACACCACTATTTCATCCCGAACCATGAAAATAAAGAACACCTAAGATATGAAAATGTAACTCTTTTGTGAAAATAAAATATATTTTAATTTTTTTCATAATTTTCTGCACGCATGAGAGTTCATAGGTTATTTTAGATGTTAAAAAAACATTAACGATGAATATTTACGAATTTTACAAAGAGTTGTTTTCTCTTATAACATTTCCTTCTCTACCAAGCCATAAGCTTCATCTTTTTTTATCCAATCATTTATCTCATGTATTATTTTCTTTTTTTATTGTGAATATATACAAAGACCTCCCTATTTTAATTTTTTAGGTCTTTCTTCAGCCTATGAGGATAAATATTCCATTAGTAGTCTATTCCATTTTCTCGTAATAAAATCCTCATATCTCCTATTTGTATGCTATATATCCAAAAGTATAGGAGGTGGGTCCCTAGTTAACTAAGTTCGATTTATGGTCATACTAAAATTCAATCTAATCTACTTTTAGATATGCCGTTTAATCCATACCAACTAAATATTCTTATATTCTTTCAAGGATTAAAATATCTAATATTTCTATATTTTCTCGTAAGCTCGTCCTCCCAAAGCTTAATATTTCCTCCCACATATTTCTCTTTTGACTAAATTCAGACTGTTAATTGTAACCGGTTGATCATATCCTCCCCATTTCCCTTCTATTATAATCCCTCTATTAGTATTTATTCTCTCACATTTAAATTTATTTTTGCACCAAAGAGTTAGTAACTCTCCTGCACCATTTTTAGCTGCATAATGAAACCAATGACTTTGACCCATCATCAGTGGTATATGCTCCCTTGGCATCAAGCACATAGTCTGAGTGATTAGATTATGTTATTATCTTTTATTCCATTAACCATGAGTAAGATCCACATGCATGAAATAGCTACACAAATAGTTTTGTTTTTCGTCCAAACATTTAACTTATTTGAATTAAGTTATGACTAGAACAAGTTTCTTTAGATAGAAGTTTGCAAATTAACTTGATTATACTATGTACTTTTATATCGGTTATTTTAGATATTTATATGAAATTTTATAAGGGTCATTTTAGATATTTACATCGATTAATGAATTAAAATAAATGTTATTAATGTAGAAAGTTCAATTCTCATTTTTTACTCACTAAAAATTGCATTCACCTACAGCAAAAATTTATATATAGTGAACAAAATTTGTATAAGATTGTAGATAATTTATATATAAATATTAGATTTTACATACGATTATTATTATACTTCTATTATTACTAATTTTATTATTAATAACATACATTATTATTAATCCCAAAGTGTTGAGAGAAGGATTTGAACCTAGGTCTTTCAATATTCATACAAAAGTCATTATCATTAGACTAACATCAACTTTGCAATCATATACTCATTGTTATTATTCTTGTTATGAGTCATGTTATTATTATTTTTGTCAATATTAGTAAGTATAATATTAGTAGTACTAAAATAATAATAATATTATCTTTAATATTAATAATAATAGTAATCATATTAATAATCATGTTAATATTAATATTAATTATAATAATAATATTAATAAATATAATATCAAAGTAATATTAATAATACTAATACTATTATTC
>Ga0099825_1001965_pt1 | contig 26871 bp, 20 predicted proteins | sample SiratroredBW_FD_76838 | JGI IMG/M metagenome (GOLD analysis project Ga0099825, IMG submission 76838) | Root nodule microbial communities of legume samples collected from California, USA - Siratro red BW | ecosystem: Host-associated > Plants > Roots > Nodule | place: USA: California | collected... | reverse complement strand
AAACCAGTAATGCATTATTTCCCTCTCTCCCCTATTTGTCAAATAACGGATTCAAGATGTCATCGTACCTAGTGCCTATTCATCAACCTTTTAATGAAAATAATTTGTACACTTACTAACATCCAATTTTAGCTGGATACTAAAAAATTTAAGTAAAATAAAATGTAATTAATTAAAAAATAAAAATATTAAAAATGAATTACATTGAAAATATAATAATTTTTTTCAATTTGACAAAACTTTAAAACATATTGAATAAAATAGTATAATTTATTTGACTAAAAATATAATAAAATATTACAAAATAATAAATTAAAAAATATAAAAATATGTTTTTGTATATTGTGAGAAATCTTCAAAATGATTACATAAAATGTTTTTCTTGTCTTAAATATGATTTATTAATTAAAAAAATATGCTAAAAATCTCTTGAGTACATTTTTCACTCACTTGTGCAACCCCTCCCTGACGACAACTGTTACTTTTGCAACCTCTCATATACAGTTTCAGACAGAGGATAAAAAGAAAAGGAAGAAAGAAACAGGAATACACAAAAAGAGAGAAATAAAAGTTAAAATAGAGGTAAAAGCTTAATAGAGAGATAAGCAAAGCAACATAAAAGACTGAGAGGGAGACGAGCAGCACTAAAAAAAATATATCAAACAAGAGAAAAAAGGAGAAGAGGATCGGAAAAAGCATGGATTGGGAGAGGATTTTTTAAGTTCTGGATTTCAATACAGTTTTCGTTTTATTTTGCTGGTCTCGTATTTTTCTTTTCTTTGCCATGCATAAGAGTGTTCTGCTGGTATCTTTCTTTTGTCATGAACAGTGTTCATATCCATGCAACTGTATTTTTTACAGACTTTTAAATATTTATTAATAAATAGAAAAGCTTTTAATGTATGTAAAAAATTAATTAAACTTTTAAAATAAATAAATTGTAAATATAATAAATGACATTCTTTACAAATGTTTATGAAAAATGTAACAGATGTGATGTTAATGAATGTTCACTTTAAACTGTAATTAATGGATTGCAATTATAATATATCAAAGAAATGTTCACTTTGTTAACTTACACAATGTACTTGTATTATTTTTATTTTTCTTTCATACGTCTATTATCATATATGCATAACGAGAATATCTCATAACATAATAACAAGAAGGATAACAATAAAACAACGCACAGTTTTGTGTAGTAAAAACTTTTGGTGATGAAAGTATCAATATCATCGCTAGATAAATGATTACCCAAAATATATAAACTACAACAAAATTAAAGCGACGTATTATGCATGTAAGGAATAGTTACGTTATTCTTGTCTAGAACAAAAAGGAAACCGTCTCCCAAAGATTGACACTTAAATAAAAAAAATGTAAAATCACTATAAAAGGACAATATTTCTGATGTCCTTATTCATTTTTCTCTATTTACTTAAAAACAATTTGGTGACTTTCATAAAAATATATAAAATATATGGTGTTTTTTACTGAGATTTGAACTGGTGTTTTGATAAGATCCGCCAAAATCGACTTGATTCAAATTTGAGTACCTGAAAATTTTAGTGGTTGTAGTTTCAAGATCTGGCAGAAAGGTCTATATTCATAAGATACTTTGAGGATAAAGTAAATAAGTGATTAATGAGGTGAGTAAGAGATAGTGTATTAATGATAAGTATGAAAGGCTAGGTGGGAAGTGAATAACACTTCCTGTAGCAAGTGATATATATAGGTTTTGAGCTGAGTTGTTATGAACTTAGAAGCCCAAGTCTATAGTAACAAACCTGGGTAATTACTGAGCTGGGCAGGTGGAGTACAACTCGTGTGGTTGAGCTTTACTTGCTTTTTCTTCTAAGTTCACCACTGCTTATTTGAAGCAAATGGTGGACATCTATGAGGTGTACTTAGAGGAGATCACCCCTCACGTTACCATTGTTGGCTATAAGAGGTCCGAGAGAGTATATATGAATCCTCCTATGAATTCCAACGACTTTACTTATGTATATAAGTATATGTTCAATGATTTTTATATCCAGTTTCCTCTATCTGATTTTGAGTGTCAAATGCTAACAACGATGAATGTGGCACCTAACCAACTTCATACAAACAACAAGCCATTTTTAAGTCTTTTCAAGTTCTCTGTGATCTTTTTTGTACATAGAGCAAATTGTAAATAAATTAATGTATTCTTTCTAACTTAAGTACGAGGCTGAGATAGGTTGGATTTCTTTGAGTGCAACTCAATACGACCAACTCTCCACCCTTTACTCCTCATCCTTTAAAAACTTTAAAGATATTTACTAGCAAATCCCAAAAAAGTTTAAATCAGAGGGCAGAGTATATGCTATCGACTGAGGAGAGACAAGATATAGAAATGCTCAGGCGTCTTCCTCGACCGATAAGTAGCAAGGCGTTAATGACTGCCACCTTATTGAGGACCTAGACACCGTTTTCAAGGGTGAGCTTAGTAGCACAACTTTGAATTTTGTGTGACTTGTATTTGTGATTGTTATTTGACCTTTTGTTATTTTTGCTTTTGTAGATATCATGAGCAAAATTGATTACAAGGTGCTCCGTTCTTTAGTCGACGCCCCTCCTCTGGATGACAAATTGGTGAAGTTTCAAACTCCTCTTAAAAAGAGTAAGGTCGTGCGGTCGCAGCCTGAGGCAAGGTCAATGGAGATTGGGGAGTCCTTAACTCGTTGTGAGGAGGTGCCCCTCAACATGCAAATCATAAGCCCCCAACCTCTGACTACTGTAGTAGTTGCGGTGGCCGTGAACACCCCGATTTCAGTGTCCTCCTCGCCTTCTCGTTCTGCTGGGCCAAGTTCGAGCAGAGTGGTGAGGAGCTTCGTACCTCGGCTGCACACGTTCTCGCCACTTCCCATGCCTCCTTCGATACAGATCCCTACTTTGCCCAATCTCCCTGGGTTATTCTACTTTGGGCAAGGCCCACTCACTCAAGTAGACTTCGTTGCGACCACCAAATTTGAAAATGACTCGTTGTGACACCTAAATTTGGAGACAAGTTTGGTACGGTGGCAAGTAGGTAACTCAATCTTTTACATCTCCCTTTTATACTGAGTTGTTGAATACCGTGGGGTAGACGGAGTCCTTGACTCGGCTTTCGCGATGTTGGCTCATTTCATGGCCATAGTTGAGCATGTGAGAGCTAACAAAACCGATTCTGCTAAGATTTGCTCGTTGGAGGCACAAGTTCAATAGCTCTTCCAAGAGAAGAATGAGGCTTCGGAATCCCTTGTTTTGAAGTCGTTGGAGATTGAACAAGGTCAAAGCATAATCAAGACTCTGGAATCCGAGTTGGGGTGGGAGATGGCTAAGAGGGAAGACGTTGAACAAAGGTCGAAGGACCTCGAGGTTGAGTACACCAAGGGGATTGAAGAAGTTAAAGAACGGGGCGAGGTCGAACTGAAGGCGGCCAAGGACCAAAGGAGGGTGATAGAGGCCCAAATGGAGGTCATGGAGACCCAGTAAAGATCATTGAGGACCAACTCTCCTCACTCAGGGGTGTCAATGAGAATTTGAAGAAGAGTGAGGAAAGCTTAAAGAAGAGAGAGACAGAGCTAAGGGCTCAAGTGAGAGATCCTACTGAGACTGGACTACAAGAGTGCTCAAAAGGGTTTCAATAGGCGGTTTGACAAGCTACATACTTTGAGCTTTCTTCAGATTCTTTTGGGTTTTCCTTAGAGAAAGCATCGTTTATGGCGAGCTCGTTGACGACTAACTCATTTAGATGTTTGAACATAATGAATATGATTTTGTTAAAGGTTTAAGTGTTATTCGTTTACTTTTGGTAGTTTTATGATATAACGAATGTTTAACTAATATTGAGTTGTGTATGAATAACGTTGACGATCTTGGCTTTTATTGCAACTCGACATAATGACCAAGTATAATTATTTGGCTTTGGCAAAACGATCCATGTACTGTCTAAGTGACTCATATTTGCCTTGAGTCACATGCTAGAGCGAGGCTAAGGAGATAACCATCGTTTTGTTGTCTATAAACCGAGTTATGAACTTCGAACATAGTGCAAAATGAATCAACCAAATTTTGTGGTAGTGAATAATACCACTCGAGGACTGGTTTCTTGAGTGTGATAGGGAACAATCTACAGTGCACCCTTAGGTCTCCAAAGAAAAGGTTGGCCTGGGTCATATAGGTCTTGACGTGTGCATTCGAATTCGAGGTCACATCATATGAATCCACCTTTGGCCACTTCCACTTGTCAGGGAATTGTACTTCCATGACCTCGACATTGAATGAGGGAAAGCCTTACATGTATGCTTTCAGCTCAACATTGAGGTGAGGAGTTGAAGTCTTGCAGAATGAGAACTCTTAATTGACTTCTCGGGAGATCTTGACAATCTTTCTTCGATCGACTGCGTTAGAGCTAAGTCCAGCCTTGGTTCGTCCTCGCCAATAAAAACCTATGAACAATCTTAAACTATCATTCATTATCAAGTACCTTTTGGAGGATGATAAAATGTTATTATTATAGAAGTGTATGAAATAATATATCTTATTCAACACACTTTTTTTATTAACAAAATGTTCTTCTATGAATTACTTTTTTGAGATCTTACCAAACTCACAATTACTATTAAGACGTGAGATTCTGTTTATTAGAGTTATTTTGTTATCAGAAATTTCTGAACATGATTTTATACATTGTCACACCTAATTTTATTGTCTAGATTTGAGCTAGAAAATCTTATACCAACATAACTATTTTTTGTATAAATTTTCAACAAATCATGTCAAATTCTTATTGAAAGAAAAAATTGTCATCTCTTATATTTTATATATAAATAACTCGAAAATATTTCAACTATTTACATATCAAGTTTTATTAAATACTCAAACAAATATTTTTTTATACTGACAGATAAATATTACAAAGTTTAAACTTCTTTATAAACAATCCGTCAGTTTATTGATGATTTTGCCCTTGTTTTCTTTCCATCATAGTGCACAAGAGGTCTCTTCTCTGTCAATTTCTATGTCTTTATTATCTTTCCAATATATTTCCTCTATTTATATTCTTAAAACCCTAAAACGGAACAATAAAAAAAAGCAGAAAATACTTTACTTGCATCGCACTTTCACTCCATGCTGTAACAATCATCTAAAACCCGCGAAAATCAAAGCCCTTGTTCTTTCTCAAATCAAGACTCACTCAATGAGGATGAATGAGTAAACCAGTGAGTGAGCATAGCAATAGCCGTGGTATAAATAGAACTAGCGAGAGCGCGCACACACAGTGCCTTCGCAATGGATCCAATCTATGCAGCCAACGAGCTCGCTTTCCGGGTGGGCTTCTCCGGCCACAGCGGCCACCTCAGACTGGAGCCGCTCACCACGCCGGAGCGCCACAACCCGCTCCGTTCCATTCCCGATTTCATTCCGGTTAGTCACCGCTTCACGTGTTCTCCGTTTACTCCATTTTCCCACTCTCTAGGTTTTTTTGCTGCCGCATGCTACGTCTCATTAACGCTCCAATTACCACATAATATTTCTGATTATCTCGTGTTGTTTTCTCTTTGTGTAATTATTCGATGTATTTTCTTAATTAACGTATTCTGTCATATATTCTATGAGATATTTTCAATTTTGTAGCTGTGCCAGGTTTTCCTTTTCCATAGAGTAGTGTACAGACTAAAAGTAACAGTTACGAGTTCGTATGGTAGACTTTACACTAGGAATTGATTCCCTACACTGGACTCGTTTCAACTTTTAATTTTGTGACTGATATTAATTTGGATACACGCTCTAATCTCACTGTTAGGATTAAACTTCAATTATTCAAAATCATTTTTATTGAAATCAATTTTTTGTAACTTTGAAACGATCGGGCACTAAAGTTATTGGTTTACAAAACCCTAAGAATATGTTTGGAAGTGTGTTATGGAGTGAAACAAGTTCTTTTGTTTTTCAATTAAGCGAGTCACTTAATGTTTTTCAAATGGACAGATGATTAGGGCATTATGTTGTTTGGTTTGGTGCCTACTAACAGGGATTCATGTCAAGGTAGAAGCAAAATATTTATATTTAAATTTTGAAAATGATGCGACGTGTGTGTTTAAAGTGGATGCGAACACATTAAAGCTATGCTGATATATAGTTTTGTTTCTTTTAGTTTAAGAAACTGTAAAATTAGAGAATATTTATAAAAATGAAAATTTATCCTCCCTTCCCTTTCCCTCCAAATTCCTATTTTCAAGCTTACCGAAAGGGTATCAAAGGCTAGCAGCTTGTCATTTTATTAACATTGAAGTTACTTCATGTCATCATAATGAGCAAGTTAGATGCTGGGTTTTAGTTTTACCTATGGTGCCTTGCTTTAATACCTTGAATTTGCATGTTCTTGGTTTATTTATTTTGGAAAAATAATTATTTTTTCTGTACAGCTTCCTAAGCGAACTTTTGAGAAAGGACTGTTTTTCCTAAATTATGCAGTTCCTAAACATGGTAATCTTTGAAGCCTGAGCTTGATTTATATTCCCATGGGTAACCTTTTCCTACTTCATTTCAGCCACCTGCCTTTCCTAGTGAGACACGTGAATCTATAAAGAAGTACATAGAAGAGACGTATCTCCAGCCGAGATTGGATCCTGATGAATTTTCACCAGAAAAAGTTGGGAGACAGTGGGAATTTGACTGGTTTGACAGGTCTGAAGTTCCTCTTGAGCCATCACTGCCACGAACTGTGGTCACTCCAGTTTGGGAACCACCATTTCGACGTTCAAACAATGAATCGGTTGAAGGAATATGGGAACCAAAATTTGAGGAGGTGGGAGGTTCTTATATGAAATTGCAAATTCCAAATCCGTGATGGAAAGTTTGGTTAACAATTAGAACAAATTTAGTTTAGAGTCAATATTAATTGATTTTGCCAACTTTATCGGTAGTGTATATAATGTTGTATTAGGTGGATGTATCAGATCTGAATTTGGGAGCCGACGAATCTGGGCCATTACCACGCACTTCTGGAAAGGACTTTGTTAGGGGAAGCATTAATAATCGTCCTTTCCGTCCAGGAGGTTTGGATGATTCCAGAAGCGTAGAAAGAATTCTTCCAGAAGGTGCTTCAAATGGTGATTGGGTGCGTGAAATTTTCAATGGTGGTCGTGCTCAGACAATTCCTCCAAGCTTAAAGGAAGGGTTGGACTTTGGCGAGCTCAAGGTTATTTATTTATTTATTTGACATTTTTGAGGAAAATAATTGTTTGTTTTATGTGTTAACTTATTCCAAAACTGGAATTCAATATAACTCACATTTTACTTATTTTTTGTATCTTTTTTGAAGTCCTATCCATGCTCATGGAATGTCTGCAAGGAAGCCAATTCTATCCAGAGTTCATCGGTTGAAAAATTGGTTAGTTAATCATTTTTCCCATTTTTTTCATCCAAATTTTTGAAGAGCCATTTCATTTATATTATTTTAAGAGGAATTTTAGGCCTCCTACTCCCTATGCTAGATGGTGTCAGTTCTTGGGAGATTGTCAACATAAGGACGCATTTTTTTGATTATATTTAGAAGAAAATATATGTATTATCTACTATATTTTCTTAAATGATTTGCTTAAATTATGCTGGGACAGAGTGAATTGTCCGTACAGTTTGATGACTTGTTTAAGAAGGCTTGGGAAGAGGATGCTGATGGAGAACAAGAGCAAGATGGTAACTGACCTACACTAACTGCAGTTTTCGTACCAACATTTGTTGTCTTGAAATTCTTGCACTGTACTAAAAAAAGTATAACCAAATGGACCGAATCATTCTGGTCAATACAGACCTTCGTTAGATCAGACAATTTTTTACATTTTTTGTTAATGATTTTGTTGTTTGTTAAGGTCATTCATCAGAAGTGGAGGCTGTTGTATTGGAAGCTGAAGTTGGGACAACTGAGGTATCAAGTAAACTGCATGATAGTGAAATGTCACTTGATGATATTTTGTCAGTTGACTCAGAAGGATCCAAATTGCATTTGGATGGATTTAGTGATGAAATTGAACAACAGAAGAAGGAAGTAAGTGGCTGTGCTTAAAATGACTCTTCGTGTTCATTGTTATGCATCACAACACAACTTTGTTGCTTTTTGCGACACGATGTTACCTCAACTAGTGGGAAAGGCTTTTGTTGTTGTATGTTACTTGAAATCCTTAAGATAGGAAACCTGTCCTCTTTGCAGGCGTGGGCTATGCATGAATCCAGTGATCGAATTGTAGATTGCTTTCATCAACTTGTTCCTGACATGGCACTAGAGTTTCCCTTTGAGTTGGATGCATTTCAGAAGGAGGTATTCATTCATGCTAATTTTCGTCATATTTGTCATCAGGGTGCAGTGACCGTACTTAAGCACTTACGATTGAAACTACATACACTTGCATGAAATAATTGTTTTATAGGATTGACGCTGTTAAAATTAAGCTAAAATACCCATGTTTGATTGTTTTCCTGCCCTACTTTTGATTTGTTATGAAAAGTAAAACTAATCATTTTACCCTCATTTTTCTGCCACTTTTGATTGTATAAATCAAACTACTTTTGATTGTGTACTTCTCACTTGTCGGAAAATATCCCCAGAGCTTTTTAAAGTAACCAGTTATTGAGGGCTGCAATCTATATTAATTAATGTCGTAACTTTGCAAGATTCTACCAATGAACTTGAGTTAAACAGTTTATTTCACACTTTCATTTTATATCTTATCTTTAATATGATAAATAGTATGTTTTTTCTACTTTGGTACCTGTCTTCATACTTTCTATTTCTTTTCTTATCTAGTTTATTACTTTGATGAATTTTCTTTGTATTGTTAGTAATTATCACATGTTTCTCCTAATATGTTCAGTTGATTGTATGATGATTCGGATTGGGATGTCACCTTGTTCCAAATTCTTGAGCGGAGGGGTTGCCATGATATTTGGTTATTGGAATCATTTGTCTTGATCTTTGCACATTCGCCCTATCGGGTCATGTGCATTAGGAGGAGCCGCATCAGTCAAATTTTCAATAATTTTTGTTTTAACAAATAAGAAATCTATGATCAATTTATAAAAGAAACGAAATCTATGTTCATTGTAGCTTCCAACTGAGAGAAGATTATTCTTTCTCGATGTCTAAATTTTATCATTTATTTTAAACTATGAATAGTCACTACTTGTTTTATATTCTCTTTTCAATTCTAGCATGAATATACATGACTTATATTTGTCTTATAATTTCTTTTTTGATTCTTTTATAACTGTAGGCTATTTATTATCTTGAGAAGGGGGAATCTGTTTTTGTGGCTGCTCACACATCAGCTGGAAAAACAGTAGTTGCTGAATATGCATTTGCTTTAGCATCAAAAGTATGTTCGGATTTTTTACTATTTATGTAGTTTCTTGTTTATTTTCTTTTGCTTCCAGGCAGTGTAATTGCATGAAGTCATGAACCATATTGTTCAATACCATTTATATTTAACAGTGCTTTTTTTCTACTATCCTGATGAAAATTTGACCTAGTCTTATAATATTGTTAAGTTTTCCCTTATTAAAATTTTACTAATCTTCACAAGAAGAATGAATAACTTCAGTTGAAATTTTCCGTTTGAAATTTAACAATGCAGCATTGCACTAGAGCTGTGTATACTGCTCCAATAAAAACAATCAGCAATCAGAAATATAGAGATTTCTGTGGAAAGTTTGATGTTGGGCTACTTACTGGGGATGTAAGCTTGAGGCCAGAGGCTTCTTGTCTCATCATGACCACAGAAATTTTAAGATCAATGCTCTACCGGGGTGCCGATATCATTCGAGACATCGAATGGGTAAGTAACATTTTGGTTTTTCATCAACTATGAAAAGACTCGTGAATTTATAACAACTCATATTTGTTTTTTCCCGGCATAAATGTGGTAGGTTATATTTGATGAGGTGCACTATGTCAATGATGTTGATAGAGGAGTTGTTTGGGAAGAAGTAATTATCATGCTTCCGAGACACATCAATATCGTCCTCCTTTCTGCCACGGTATAAGTTGGTCGTCATTTATCCTACTTGAGATTTATGCGGGATATTCTGTGTAAATGCACGTGTCCTGATACTCTCAAGGCTTAATCTCTTTCTGTATCTCAAAGCACATGGAGCATTATAATTGCAGAAAAATAAAAATGTTCTTTAAAAATTGTAACACTATCCTGTGAAGTTATATATATATTATAATTAAATTTGTTTCTCTTACAAATATATTTGTGTTCAGATTTCTCTCCCCACCTTTTACCTTATGTTATCTCAGCAAGGCTATTTGTCATTATGCTAAAAGGAAGTATTTTGCAGGTTCCTAATACTATTGAATTTGCTGATTGGATTGGCAGGACAAAACAAAAGGAAATTAGGGTTACAGGGTAAGTGATGATTCTATCTTACAATGGTCATCAGAGGGGCATTTAGCAGTTGAAAATGCTGTCAGTGAAATAGTATATTTAAACATATTAAAATATGCAAGATTACAGAAAAAATATCTGTTCCTTTTTCAAATTAAAAGCCGGATGCTATTAGGATGTCATTTAAATTTATGAATTCCTTCAATTTCAAGTGGAGTAGTCAGTAGTGTTGTTGTATTTAAAAATTAACACTATAAGACTAGAATCTACATTTAGTGCATCAAATAGGAGTTATGAGTTTTTTCGTGATTCTCAACTGTTTTGTTTTTTTTTGCTGCTATAATGATCAATTTTTCCACCAGAACAACAAAAAGACCTGTCCCATTGGAGCACTGCCTGTTTCATTCTGGAGAACTTTACAAAATTTGTGAAAGTGAAACATTTCTGCCTCAGGGATTGAAAGCTGCTAAAGAAGTTTCAAGAAAAAGGAATTTGACTGCTGGTGGTGCTTCTGGACCAAAGACGGGTATTTCGGCGGGTCATGACAATGCTAGAGGTCCAAAACGTGAAAATACATCTCGCATGAAGCAGCATGGAGCTAATTTCTCTGGAACTGGTAGAGGCTATCAAAATAATAGCAATGGCCAGAGCAATTGGGAATTGAGGAGAGCAGATGCTTCGATGTGGTTGATGCTTATCAACAAACTCTCCAAAAAGTCATTATTGCCTGTATGTTGATTGTGCTCCATATTAATATATTTTAAGCAAAAACTACAAAAGAAATTATTGGTAAAATTATTTTACAATTAAGGAAAATCAATTGTTTAATCATTTCCAAGAGTTGTTAGTGATAACAACTTGAGGATTTAATTGTTTGTGAACTAGAAATATTTTTACCAAGCTCCATTTTTGTGATTTTTGCTCTATTTTATTATTGGCTGCTATTATTTGCTGAGAATGTTTGATTTATTAGATTATAGGAAAAACATTTCGATAATATTAATTTGTATCTTAAAATATTTTAGAATATGTCCTAGGATTTGTTTCTCCATTTCATGGCTATCCATATTTCCTTATATTTCCCAATCGGTTTCTTCGTTTAAGTTAGGCTTAAATCCAGTTTTGGTCCCCATACTTTTGTCATTTTGCAATTTTAGTTTCTATAAGATTTTAATGGCACATTTGGTGAATATGTCAGGCAATTCTTCATTAGAGTTGACAAATCCATTGGTGATGTCTATAGACTCCAGTTTTTTATCCAATGAGGTGACAATTATCCTCAACTTGTTTGGTTCTCTTATGAAAGGTAGGTTGCAGAGGCAATGTGATATATTGTCTGATTGTCATAAACAAGGTGCATTTAGGAACTCTCCTCAAACTTAAGCTCTTTGAGGAGTTGTTTAGCCATGAGACTAATGCCATTGCCCTGTATTATGCTTTTGCACTTGACTTTACCTCAACATTTTGTTTCTTACTTTTCCATGATATTAAATTACCTCCAACAAGAACACAATACCCTAAAGTAGAGCGTTTATTGCTTGGTGACCCTGCTCAGTTAACGCTAGAATACCCAACAATTTGAGTATTCCTTAATCTTCAGGCCTTTTCCAAGAGTCTTCTTAATATGATTTAGGATTTGTGTGGCTGCATCTCAATGGTCTTCACAAAGAGTTTAGAAATTGACTTACTACGCTTAGTGCAAAGACGGTGTTAGGATGGGTCACAATGCGGTAATTTAGCTTACCAATTAACCTTTTGTATCTCCCAGGATCAGAATAAGGTTCTCCTTGGTCAAAGTTCAAGTTTGACACTGGATCCATCAGTGTGTCTACAAGCTTAACATTTATCATTTTTGTGTCTCCAAACTGATGCACACCTCTCATGATGACAAAAAATAGGTTTGAGTGAAGATTGAATAGTGGACTTAATAATACTATAGAGTTGAGCAACAATCTTTATCCATTGTTCAGAGTGTTTTATAGGAACAAATTTATGAGTGGTAGTGAGATGAGATTTGTAGCTGTTAGACCCATAGGAAATGAGAAAAGATGAAAAGTTTATGTTAGGAGAAAATTAAATAAAAAGGGTGCAGGGCAGTTTTGTTGGTTAGGATGGGTTGGTCTATTTAAAGACCAACTGGATTAGGAGGAAGGGACTTTTGGAAGGTTGATTGTTGACAGGATATTCCTGTGTGAAAGGAAGAGTGCTTCCTTTGTAAATTTTGTGTAAACTACTGCTACAGAATTGACTACGAGTTTTCATTCAGAAATTCTATTGTTTTCTCATTTTCTTTACTATTTTCGTGGTGTGAAATTCCTTGGTTCCTAACAGTAGCCCAATCCACTTAACTTTAACCCAGCTTTGGAAGCGCAAGCGGAATAGTTTGACCCATTCATCTTCTTAATACCAACAATATGATTAGAACAAGTGGGAGAATATATTCTGAAGGTTGATGTGGTGTTGGAAGAATTTATTTTCTTCTGGAAAGCTGGAGGAAAAAGTAGGAAAATAAAGAAACCTTAGGAAAGATGTTGAAACCTAGAAAACAAACCTAGGTTTGTAAAAGAAAAAAAGAAAAATCTTCTGGTGGGTTTGAAAAACTCTAAGGAAGAGAAAAACATTGAGCTGAAACTGTATGTTTCTGAGACAACATAAATGCTTTATTTATATTGAGAAGAAATCAATAAAATAAGTAGAGGAGATTTGATATCCTCTAATAATAAAGATATGATATAGAAAAAAAAGTTCGTAGTAAATTCTTTATTCCTTATAACAACATTTCCAGTTATATAAGATCAGTACCCTATTTCTATAATTATAATAATTTCTTAAATACATGATTTTTTAATTGCTTATTTGAGCAACACTTAGTTTAAACAAACTGACGCATTATATGCATTTGATTCTTCACATAAAAAGTTTCTGTTTGATTATACAAATGCACTTCCAAAAACATTTATCCATAAATAAATTATAATAAATATTTATTAAGATATTATTAAACCATGTATGCGTAGGTCAAGGAATTAAAGCATTATCTGGGAGCCAAAGCATTACTATTCTCGATTTATTGTTACTATTTTAGAACTTATTTATTTATTTGGATCTTTGGTTTGGGAATGCAGGTGGTTATATTTTGTTTTTCAAAGAATCGCTGTGATAAATCGGCTGATAGTCTGACTGGAACTGACTTCACTAGTAGCTCAGAGAAAAGTGAGATCCGACTTTTCTGCGACAAAGCATTTTCACGACTGAAGGGATCTGATAGAAATTTACCACAGGTCAGTTGGTGTATGGCTTAGTATTTTTGTGACTGCCCCTCTAATTATGTGATATACAGGTTGTTCGAGTACAGAATCTTCTTCGCAGAGGTATTGGTGTACATCATGCTGGCCTTCTTCCAATTGTAAAGGAAGTTGTTGAAATGCTATTTTGCCGAGGGGTTATCAAGGTGAGAAGGCCTTTTTGTTTTATTGGCATTCATAGTTTTATCAGATTTTATATCAAACCCAGCTATTATTCAAAGATGCAGCAAATTACTTTATATTTGTGAGTCATATGTTCACAATTTTCTCCCCCTGGTTGTAGTTATATTATTTGAAGATTTCTATCTGACTGTTTGACTTATTTCTTTTTATAGGTCTTGTTTTCAACCGAGACATTTGCAATGGGAGTCAATGCACCTGCTAGAACAGTCAGTCTCTTTTCAGTGTTGCTGCTAAAATTGAATATACATTTCAAATTTCTTTTGAAATTTTCTATGAAATCTATTTAATATTAAAGCTGTTATCTTAATTATTTTACAAGTGACTATTATTGTGTTAAATAAATTTTTTTGCTGTGATTTATGTGGATTTACTTGAGTCTCAGATTTCTTGAGTATCTTTTTTATCAAGCACATGTTCTTTTTGAATAATAAGTTTTGTGCTCTGTACAAAGGTTAGTTTAAACTTTTCGAGATTCGGAAAAATTATAAAAGAAAAAAAGAAAAAGCTTTGAGATTGGAGTAGAAGATATTAGATTTAAAAAAAAGGAGAAATTAGGAATGACTCGAGCAAGATTAGAGTCCTTCTTTCAGGGAAATTGCAATAAGAAATTAAGCCATTCTCAAGAAAGAGTACTCATGTTAAACAGTAAGACATTTGTTAAGTAATAAAAGAAATGTATAATATTTAATTTTAATGATAAGAACTGTATTGGGAACTTGTAAAGCTTTAGTTTTCATTGACATAGGTAGGGTTTAATTGAAGATTTTTTATTAAAATATCATTCTTAAAGGAAACAAACATATTATAGAAAAGAGGTATCTGATTCTCTGTTTGTTGACCTGAAAATCCCTTAAAGAATTGTCAGACTAAGAGCTTTCCTTAAACATACTATTCTTGAAAGACCAGGACGCAGTCAATTCTGTTCCATATGAAAGGGCAGAGAAAGGCCTTAAATTTGTGTGAATTTCATCCCAGGTACCAACTGCCCAATATCTTTGAATGGCGAAAACTGCCTATGCTTGCTATATTCTGAGCAAAAGTTGTTTTGTGTTGTATCTATCTGTAATGTACAATCCTAGGAGGAATTTCTTTCTCTTTTTTTAAGCTTTTGTTCGAAGGCACTGGTCCTTATATATATGAATCTGAATTAGTAGGGAGACTAAAGTTAAGATCTCTCTAGCCTTTTTCAAATTGGTATCGGACTTATCCTAACAAGATTTGTTAGGTCTATCATGCCACTTATTATTGAACGGCTAATAGAGCACCCACAAATATTTAGTACCACGTTTGAGATGTCCAATCCTCAGTATGAGGATGTGTGTTAGAGATCTCTTGTAATTCTTAGGTGGAAACTCTCAAATAGTTTTGTATCTATAGTATTTTTCAAAGTCTTTGAACTGTGAAATTGTTCCAGTGTGGAAGGACAAAATATAGACATTTACTTTGAAAGTTGTGTGTTTGAAATGAGAAACCCCTGAGGTGAGGGAATAAATGTTTTATATGCTAATTCTAACCTCAGTTACCTCATGTTCTATGCCTTTGGCACCTAGATGTACTCTTGGGCTTTCTTTCATTTTTATTTTTGATAAGCAAAGTCTCTTTTATTTATTTTGCATATTTTTAGGTTGATTATTATAAAGGGCAAGACAAGTGCAATAGTAAGGATGCTGCATTGTAACTTGGAATTCGCGGATTCAAATGTTGTAAATAACTTTAGAATTGTGGGATGAAGATTGTGTGCATGTGATAGGTATATGTTGGGGAGGGGGTGAGTTAGTTAATAGTTAGATTCAATGAGTTTGTTGTAGTCTGAAGACTGGATGATAAGAAACAAGGCTTATTGCCTGTGGATAGGAGGAAGAAGGATTGATAGGGTGGATTACCTGTTAACTGCATAGAGTTAGTAGGGCCTTTTGGCATTGGGAGGTGCAAAACCTGGAAGTTCTATAATCAGGGGAATTTCTCCATTTTCTCTCTAATATGATACTGGTTCTTAACAGCATCTAACTTCTCCAGACCTCACTTGGTGTGAGCCTTGCATGCTTGGTTGCTCTTTCGTTATAGTTGAATACCCGTAGTTAGTTTTAATTTTTTCTTTTGTTTCAGATACAGAATGATTATTAAATCTACAATCTGTATATCTCCTCCTTTGCATTATTTGAACAATATTTCCTATAACCTTCAGTTTAAGATATGATGCAGTTAATGTAAACTGCTTTTATATTCTTCCGCAGGTAGTTTTTGATACTCTAAGGAAGTTTGATGGCAAGGAATTTAGGCAGCTACTATCAGGGGAATATACTCAAATGGCTGGTCGTGCTGGCAGAAGAGGACTTGACAAGATTGGTACTGTTATTCTGATGTGCCGTGATGAACTCCCAGATGAAAGTGATTTAAAGCGTGTTATTGTTGGAAGTGCAACTCGACTTGAATCTCAATTTCGGCTAACCTATATTATGATTCTACATCTTCTTCGGGTTGAGGAATTAAAGGTGCACATGGCAATTGTCCAAATCTTTTATATAAAATGTTATAATAATGGTGGTGAAGATACTATAATTAGTAGTGTCACAGTAATTGATTGGATGTGCAGCTTGGGGTCAATTCAAATTCGTTGGCAATTTGAGATAGATCCTCCTAAATTTAAATATCTAATTAGATCTGATTGGACAAACTTTCACAAATAATTTCTCTTATTTAATAATCAATTAATACTTCTTAATTCATATCGAAGATGATAAGTTGTTGTTTCTCAACTTTTGAAAGCATCTTTTAATCATTTATTTCTAAAAATTTGGTCGCGAGGGACACTTGTTGATAGTATTTTCTGGAAATCTCATTATTGTGTATTCAAGTTTTCTCTTTAAAGGCGTTAGTTTCTGTGATAAGTACTCGCCCGTTACAACTATTGGACTGTGTAATTGGGAGTATTTGTAATTACATGGTTAGAAGGGAGAACATAAATAAGGGAAGAGAAGTAACTCTAATTGTAACCACCTGGCCGCTGAGGGAAACTGAGTGGAGGGCAGTTATGATAGTTATATCTGTACCATTATATTAAGAGAATACATTATTTGGTAACTTTTTTGGTGTCATCTTTTAATTAGACAATTTTACTTTTTAATAAACAAAAAATAATTTATTTAATAAAATAAATAATTAAACAACTTCCACTATTTAAAAATAACTAAATAACTTATTTTTTTAAAAAAATAACCACAATTTTTTTAAGCTATTCTTGCATAATTACGTATATTTTTATTTGACAACTTTATCTTTTAGTAAAAGGGGATATATATATTTTTTTGTAACTACCTCTGTTTGTCCGCAAATTTAAGTGTCTAACTTTTCCACCAACTGTAGTTGTCTAACATCCCCACTCAATATTTTAAAAATTGTATTATTTAAATTTTAAAATTGCCTATACATAGGCACGAGAGCACATGTCTTTCCCCTAGTATAAATTATAGGATTATGTGCGCAGTATAACTGGTTTTAGTTTGTTCTATTATAAACTTCAGGATGACAGTTATTTGTGGAAAAGAACTGCTGGTACTTATGTATTTGGAGTATATACCTGATAGAAGGCAGTGTAATTGGCCATGTTTGTGATGTTATTTTGTAGTTTTTGAGGACAGAAAAACAAATGTGCAATTACAGCCTCATCTATCACAAATATCACAAGTAATGTCATTTTATGTTGACAATTTTAACTCTTGATAATTATTATCTAATTGGGTGATTTTGGGTTGCAGGTAGAGGACATGCTTAAAAGAAGTTTTGCCGAATTCCATGCTCAGAAAAAGCTTCCAGAAATGCAACAGCTTTTGAAGAGAAAGCTTGACCAGCCCAGAAAGGCTATTGAGTATGTGAATTATCCAATCCTTCTTTTCAATATTGTTGTTTCAGGCTTTAGTTCATAATACAATCATTTTGTCATTATACTGCTCTCTTTTACTTTTTAGCTCTGTGGCTGTTTCTAAATGATCCCGTTGGCGAGACTGGTCACCTTCTTAATTATTCAGATAAAAAAAATTCATAATTGGGAGGTTAAAACAATATTAGATATAAGATCAGTGATGGTCTTTCATATAACAGCTTAAGCTTTCAGTGAGGCTGGTTCATGACAAACAATACAGTGTGAGAAATATCTGAAGATTTATCTTTTAGATAATATCTGTAGATAGAAATTGTATTCATTCATGTGATAGAATCCCCTTATGTGTATTAGCACACATGAGGAATCTATCATACAAAGCATTACATAAGGATGGGCCCAAGCCCATATACAAGAATCCTGGTCTAAGTGCCTTTTTTATGTATCGAACAATACATATCACAACATTCCAATGATCAATGTGAGGAGCCTGCATGAACTAACTCACAACTTCAATTGCAAAGGAGAGGCTAGGCCTAGTAATGCTGATACATGAGTTTCTTAACCAATCAGCCATATCGTTTTGGATTTGAGAAAGGTTCACCTTGACCTGCCGTTAATTTTTTACTTGGGTGCATATGGCCATCAACAGGTTGATATTTGGACATGCCGATCTCTTCTGAAATAACTAAGTCATATATCTTCTGAGATAAAAATGCATTCCTTTGACCGAGCTATCTTAATACCAAGAAAGTACTTTAAGCTGCCAAGATCTTTAGTTTGACAGTGAGTGAACAAGTGTTTTTTAGCTGGAAATTTTAGTAGCATCATTTCTAGTAATAGATATATCATGCACATAGACAAATTAGTAGACACTTCCCAGGAGAAGTATGACGATAAAAAATCAAAATATTTCTTCGCTATGTTTGAACCCAAAATCTTGCACAATGTGGCTAAATGTCCCCAACCAAGCTCTTAGAGATTGTTTTAGCCCATACAAATATCAAAACAATTGGCATGCTAAGCCACCTCCCCCTTAGGAACGAATCCAAGAGGTTGTTTCATGTAAATCTACCCTTGAGTTTTCTGTAAACAAGGACATTTTAAGTATCTAACTGACGGAAAGGCCCGTGGCCATAGCAAGGAAAGTGACAACAATTATGATTTTTGCAATACGAGAAAAGTTATCGCAATAATGTGGACTATATATTTGTGTGTGGCCTTTAGGTACTAAGCTATCTTTGAGGTGATAAACTTTATTAAGCCCAATGTTAATGCTGTAGACCCACAAACATCTAATTGTCATTTTCTTGGGGGAAGATAAACCAACTTCCATGTGCCATTGTTTTCAAGTGTATGCATCTCAACAATCATGGCTTGTCTTCATCTATAATGAGCAAGTGCTTCTGTGACATTTCTTGGAATAGTAAAAGAAGTCAATGAGGAAATGAAGGGAAATATGAAAGAGACAACTGATGACAACTCAATTATATATAAGGTGAAGATTATGGGTAGAACAAGTACCTTTTTTAAGAATAATTGGCCGACCAAAATCATTATCATTAGGAAACATGGTAGGAGAAGCTGACTGTGAAGAACATAAATCTAATGACTCACCTTGCAATATTGGATTCATCCTTGCTATTGGAGCACATGTCTCCTCATAGTCAATTTTATAAGTTGGAGTGTATCCCTTTGCAACCAATTTGATTTTATATATTTCTATTGCCTCATCTACTTATATTTTACTATAAATATACATATGTACTTTTAACCCTTTTTGTCTCTTGGTTTGTCAACAATATCCCATGTTGAGTCTAGTTAAGAAAGTGAATTTATGCCTAACTCAACTTTATAAAATTGGTTTATAAGGTGTGATTTATATATACTTATATACTTTAGTTTGATATGATATATTATAATTTGATTTTATATATTATAATTTGATCTTATCTATAGTATATGTGAGCTCTTCAACACAACCCTTCATGTTGAGGGCTAGGTATCTTGAGCGTGGGACTGGGGAACCTGATAGTAGGTGACAAAAGGCCCAATAAAGTTGACCAGGGTAGGCATTAAATGGCTTTAATATGATGTTAAATTTCAGCTTAAAACTAATTGGCATTAAGTGAAGTTGTCCAATAGATTTATAAGTTGTAATCTAAGACTTGAAGTAGGCAACGTGGAACTTCCCAACACCCCCCTTCCATAGATGCATGCCGAACCAGGTGCGCCTAACAAACGAGGCAATTACCAAGACGAGCTAGAGGATCTGGTACCATGTTAAGAAAGTTGGTTTATACCTAACTCAACTGCACAAAATTGACTTATAAAGTGAGGTTTTGCACCCACTTATATACTATAATTTGACTTTATCTCTAGTAGATGTGGGCTCTTCAACAAGTTCAATGTTAATTTTTCATGACTTCTTTTGATGCATCAATAGCAACATTAAAGCTTTCATGTTTATTAGAGAGATTGTTAATGCAATCATATTGAGAAATAAAATATTTAACACCTAATCTTTTTCCTTTTCTCCATGCAATGGGTGAATCCTCAATAACAGTTCAACACTATTATCTTCAAGGATTTTCACCTCTAAGTTTGACAACTTTTTTTGCTTTGGAATCAAAGTGGGTTTGAAATTTTTTGCCAAAGAATTTGTCTTCTTCCACATTGTGGGTTGGTTCAATACCATTTGTTGTGACTTCATCACTTAGATCTTGAGCATCTTGCAATAATAAGTATGGTGATGTTAGGCGTTGAAGAGCCCATATCAACTAAAGATAAGACCTTATTATAGTATCTAAGTGAATGCAAATATCATTTTACAACCGGTTTTGTAGGGTTCAGTTACGCTTTAATTTTATTTTCTTAAGAGAAGGAGAACTCCTTAGTTTCAAGTGCTTTCTCTCTTTGAAGCGAATGGTCGACAAAAAAGGATTATCTTTCATGAAAGGTGACATTCATGGTGATAAAACCATGACAACTTTGAGGATTACTAAGAAGTGAGTTTAAGCCTAAGTCAACCTTTTAAAACCGGTTTGGTAAGATGAGGATTGCTCTCGCTTATACTATAATGTGGGGTCTCCAACACCTCCCTTCCTGATGTTGAGGCATATCCATATTGAGCGTGGGACTAGACCGGTCTAACAATGACTTGATAGTGGGTGAAACAAATGCACAACAAACTTCACTACGATAGACTCTGATACCAATTTATACCAATTTAAGACTGAAAGTATGAGGAAAAGAGCTTAAGAGATTAATTATCTCTCAATTGATCTTTGCTATTTATAGAACAAAATTACATCAGGAATTTCTAGGTAATTAGTACTAATAAGTAAACAACTCATAGGTACAACAAATAAGAGTTTTCAGATATGACTACCTGTATTTAATACCTATTCTAAAAAGGATGATAACATTTGTACCCCTTTTTATTGGACAGATAACCAATAAATACACATTTAAGAACCTTAGGATCTAATTTACTGCAAGTAAGATTATGAGAGTAAGTAAAAACATGTTGAAACAAATAGGAATATTTTAAAGATATTTTCTCCTAACCAGTTTGGAGATATTGAAGATATTTTTTATCTTAATAATTCACTATTTAGAACAAAGAGGAACTTAAAGTAAATGATGAAGAGAGGAGCAGAAAAATGGGGGACCAGAAAATTGAATTGTTAAATCTGGCCATTACCAATGTAAAATTGTTTAGGACCTTCGTAAGGAACATTTTGGTGAATGTATAGACTATCTGTTGTGACATGGAAGGAAACACCAAAAGCTAAAAGGCTAACTTTAAGCTAAGTTACATATTAGCTACCCAATAGAATACTCACACTATCTGTATTAGGAAAGGATAATCTATCTATTTACACACACACACACATATTTCTGATGTTGCATATTTGCGTGTAATTTCTAAAGCATTATATGTTTTTATTATTCAGATGTATAAAGGGTGAACCAACCATTGAAGAATACTATGATTTATATTCGGAAGCTGAGACTTACAACACCCAGATATCAGAAGCAATTTTGCTGTCTCCTAGTGCCCAACAGTTTCTCAATACGGGAAGAGTTGTAATTGTAAAATCGGAATCAGTGAGTTCTCATATTCATATTTTATGTTTGTAGCTGCTGGAAATAGTAGTAGAAGTTAATATATAACATGAATCTAATGGGAATTTAGAGTTGATGTGTCATTGGAAGGATTAGAGTTATTATTGTTGTTCTTTTAAATGTCAGAAGTATTCAGTATTCTTTTGTGTATATGAATATTGACAATGCTGAGTGCCACTAAGTAAATTTCAAATACATTTTTCGTAGCTTATTAACTAATCTTTGGCATCAGAGCACCCTCAGGTCTATCTTCTCACAATATCTGGGTATAGCTGTCTAGTGCAGTTGAACATTTAATCCCTTAAAAATTTTATCAGTAATGTCTCTGACTTCTGGTCTAGTAGCTTCAAACAATTTTAATCAGCAAGTCCACTGAAATATCCCAGCGAAAGAATTAGCAAGAGAAGAGAGAAGAGAGAAGAGAGAGAGAACAATTCAGAGAAGCTCTGCTAAGGAATGATTCCTTCTTACAATTGAGAATTCAGTTATTACAAATGTATCTAGGCATAAACCTCCATGGTAATCGTTACCCTCTATATATATCTGCTGCCAGGTACAATTCAATTCCCTTCAGTTACTAATTGCCTGACTAACTTCCCTTCTCTTTCTTGTGTACACATTGAGTATTTTCCTCTCTGTCCCTAAAAATACCTCCTCCGTGGATGCAACCTTGTTCCCAAGGTTGAAGTCACAAAACATTAGGGGGCATCCTCCCAAGTTGCTTCATGAGTTGGTTGATTTTGCCACTGAACTAGTATTTGCTCATATTGCTTGCCTTCACTGCTGATATTCCTTTTGATTATCAGCTGAAGCTGAGGGGAGTGTTTGCTCTAAAGGGGACCTCCTACCTACAGCCTTTAACTAAGAGACATCGAAATTTGGGTGATCTAGGCCTTGTCTGGTAGCTGGAGCTTAAAAGCATCCAAAAACATGTAAACCATAAATTGGCCAAATTGAATATGCCATTGGGAATTATGGCAGTATTGTTGGAAATAATGGGAGAAACTAACCTGTCATTGGGATTTATGTAGTAAATGTATCATTGGAAGGATTATTGTCGTAGGAAATAGTTTAATTCTTTATTCTTCTTCTTCTAAATGTAATATAACACGTGACATATTGTATAATATAGGAAATATAATAGTGTATTCATTTTGAGTATCAATTTGCAAATATTTTCCTAGTCTACTCCCAATTGTGTCATTTTAAATCTTTTAGTTGATAACATTGAATTTTTAGATGCATGAGAATTTGATCTAGCGGCTCTTTTAAAAGGATAACTGACTGGTTTACGTATTTTCTCTCCCGAAAGAAAACTTCTGAAACAATTGTATGATCAAGTCGTGATAAATATTTGTGAAACTTGGCTGATCTATAGGGACTGGTTTTATGTATTTTCTCGAGAAAGAAAACTCCTGAAAACTTGTATGATTAAGTTGCGATAAAGATCATGAAACTTGGCTGATACATAATACTGAGATTGGCCAAGAGTTTTGATGGCCAAATGTGCCAGTGTAATAACATGCAATGCCTGTATCATGAGCAGAAGCTTAAAGATTCTGAATGAAGGACCACAGGCCTCAGCTATGGCCGAAAGCAAGGAAACCAAATTCTCATTTGTGGAATGGAGTCATTGAATGTCAGAGTTTGACAGTTTTGCAGAAATGTTGTTATAAAATTGTAATTGCTTTGCGCTCTTTGGTCCCTAATAAAATTTCAGGCTTAAATTTAGCGATGTACGATTTGAGTTATAACACCAAATTTTTAGAATTTGAATCATCAGAATATATTGAGCTCCTTTACACAGTAATAGATTGTTAACCTGCATCATAATTGATTTACAGGCGCAGGATCACTTGCTTGGAGTGGTCGTGAAAACTCCATCACCCAATAATAAGTCATATATTGTTTTTGTGATTAAACCTGACATGCCCTCCTTGAAGCAAAGTGCCTCTAGTGGAACTGTGCAGAATAAAAATGGTGCATTTGACCAAGGTTATTTTGTAATGCCAAAATCAAGACGTGGGCTTGTAGATGAATATAGTACATCTGTTTCTGCCCGCAAAGGAAAAGGTGTCATCAACATCACATTTCCCCATTGTGGCTCTGCCAGTGGAATGGGCTATGAAGTTCGAGAAGTTGACAGTAAAGAGTTTCTGTGCATATGCAGTAGCAAAATTAAAATTGACCAAGTTGGGCTTCTTGAAGATGTTAACAGTTCTGTTTATTCGAAGACTGTTCAGTTGCTTGTGCATTTGAAATCAGATGGAAATAAGTATCCTCCAGCTTTGGATCCTGTCAAAGGTATTACCACTTGTGTTAAAGGACGAGTTATACTTTTATAATTTATCCAATTTTGTGAATAACAAGTAGGTCATGTCTGGCTAAATTTAAAATGAAAAGAAGAATGTCAGATGTATATGCAAGAGGAGGCATGGTAGAGTAATAGAAGCAATTTTTTAATCAGGTGATATTGACAACATCTTCTAATCTGCAATATTGATGTTTCTAGAGTATGCAAAAATAGGCATGATAGAGTAATAGAAGCAATTTTTTTAATCAAGTGATTTTAACAACACCTTCTTACCTGCAATATTGATGTTTCTCGAGTTGAGGTGTTGCCCGTACTCAAGCTCCTTGGGGTGTAATAATTTTTTCTTTTGTTCCAATACTTGGGTATCCTGCTCTGAATTTAAAATCTTATTTAAAGCCAATAATATTGCTATTTCAGATCTGAAGTTGAGAGATGTGAAGCTTGTGGCAACATACCAAAAGTGGACTAGATTATTGGAGAAGATGTCCCAGAATCAGTGTCATGGGTGTATAAAATTAGAAGAACACCTCAAATTGGCGAAGGAGATTAAGAAACATGAAGAAGAAGTCTATGCTCTTCAGTTTCAAATGTCAGATGAAGCACTTAAACAGATGCCTGACTTTCAGGGCCGGGTATAACATATTAATTCATTTTTATTATGCTTGATCCTTGAAAAGATATTTTTGATTGTTTTAGTACTCGGTCTAATGGTGCCTTTGGTTTTGTTGTTTTGCTCCTTCAGATAGATGTTCTGAAAAAAATTGAATGCATTGATGAAGACCTTGTCGTTCAAATGAAAGGTCGTGTTGCTTGTGAGATGAATTCTGGAGAGGAACTGATATGTACGGAATGCTTGTTTGAGAACCAAATGGATGAACTGGAACCAGAAGAAGCAGTGGCGATAATGTCAGCTTTTGTGTTCCAGCAGAAGAATACGTCTGAACCGTCACTCACACCCAAGCTTGCTGAAGGGAAACGCAGGTAACTTAATAGTCCATTTTTTGAAATACTCTTGTAGCATAAGCCTAGTATGACAGTCAGTAATTATTTATATAACAAACTAAATGGTATAGTTTTGTCTGCATTCCTCTCTTCATATTCAGATTGGAATTATGATATGAATTCTAACCTGGATGTATTTGTTACAGATTGTACAAAACAGCTATAAGACTTGGAGAGCTCCAAGCGCAATTTAATCTACCGATAAACCCTGACGAGTATGCCCGAGAAAATCTAAAATTTGGTCTTGTAGAGGTGGTTTATGAATGGGCAAAGGTATCCTGCCACAAAATAACTCACTATTTAGTTTCATAGTTCCATCATTAATTTCCAGGGTAGTGAATAAACCATTTTTTTAATGCAGGGTACTCCGTTTGCTGAAATATGTGAGCTTACTGATGTTCCTGAAGGCCTGATAGTAAGGACCATTGTCAGGTTGGACGAGACATGTCGGGAGTTCAAAAATGCTGCAGCTATAATGGGTAATTCTGCTCTCTGCAAAAAAATGGAAATTGCTTCTAATGCAATAAAGCGTGACATTGTATTTGCGGCTAGCTTGTATATTACTGGTGTATGATCATTACTGAACATGCTAATGTTTTTAAGAGTTCTAGAACATATACATGCATATTGAGTGATGCTTTGTATATAATGAATCCTTGCATAACATGTATGCTCCTTAGTTGTGCATCTTGACTTATCTTTTTGTAACTTTTATCTTATTTTACAATTTTTTCAAAAGGAAATTCATTGTCTAATTCATTCGTCATGTTACTCTTCACTATGTTTTATTTTAGTGGTGTTTGTGACTTACGCGTCTTCATTATGCTTTACATAATTTGGACATTTGTTGGTATGTAATTTAACAAGGACATTTATTTATATTGATGCTTTAGATAATTTGAACAGTTGTTTGGTATGTTATTTAACATGGACATTTATTTATATTTTAAATAACATCATTTGTGATATAAAGTAGTGTCATGAAGTACCAGTTAGTTTTTTCATTTGTATGAAATTTTATAATCTTAATCGACTTTATAAAAAGGCTTTTACTTCAATGGAGGTTAATTATTTTCAAATTCTACTTAAACATTAAGTTTTGTAAGAGTAGGTTTGATTCTAATCAATTAATATATGGGTATATCAATGTCCTTAAAATCGAAATTATAGATAAGACCGTAAATAATTTTCAAAATTATAAACGGTAGAATTATAACACAGATAAATTTTGCTTTTCCTAATATATATATTAGGAAAATACTATTTCAATTTTATTTTAAATGTCTTAATTTAATTTCCTAATACGGGTATATCAAGTGTCTTAATTTAATTTAATTTTAATTGAAATTATTTCAATTTAATTGTATATAAGACTTTTGAGTTTTACTTGAATTTAAAATTTATTTTAAATTTTAATTGTATTAATTTTAATATTTTTATCATTTATTAGATAATTCTTGCGATTTTATCTTACAACTTTATATAAAATTTGAATCGAAAATAGTACATATTTTAATTATCTTGGTTATATAAAAAAATATAAAAATCCAATCATGTTTTAGGAGAACTTTAAAATTCTTTTAATTATATATATATATATATATATATATATATATATATATATATATATATATATATATATATATATATATTTCTATATATTTT